>SWCA01002832.1_pt1 | contig 14504 bp, 24 predicted proteins | sample 4692961 | NCBI WGS metagenome assembly SWCA01 (sample SAMN10267275, study PRJNA491770) | bioreactor metagenome | isolation source: DHS bioreactor inoculated with | place: Japan: off Shimokita Peninsula
ATCTTAAAAATGTAATGCTCTTAATACAAGTTAAAAAACCATATCAATCCAATACAGACTGACATGGTTTTTTGTTTTTTGGTTGGTTCAGTGATATTTAATGTTTCTCTATGGACCCGGAAACACCATCGTTTTTTTCAATACTTTCTGGAGTTCCAACATAATGAATGTCTCCACCACTGGAAGCCTTTGCTGTAAGTTTTTTTAAGGTGTTTACATTAATTTCGGCACCACTGGAAGCTTTTACTTGAGCGTTTATGGATTCTAGGTTGTCTGCTTCTATAGAGCTGCCACTGGAAGCATCTGCAATAAAGGTTTGGGTTTTTCCAGACAGCTCTAAATCGCTACCACTAGTTGCATGGCAAGAAACTGTTTCGGCCTCCACATGTAATTCCATATCGCTGCCACTACTGGTTTCCAGTTCTAAATGTATGGCTTTAATGGTATTGGTTGCAAACACATCACTACCACTTGTGGCTTTTATGGATTCAAGGTCTTTAAAATGTAGTAAGACTTTTTTAGAGGAAGATCTGCCTATGTTTTCTGTGGTTGAGATATACAGTACATTATTCTTAATGTTGGTGGTTATAATCTCATGAAGATTTTCGTCTGCCTCAACAGTTAACTTGTCGGAATCACTTTGTGTGAGATACACATCCAAACCTCGGCTTATTTTTACCGAATTGAAAGTGCCATCCAATGGTCTGTTTTTACTTATTACCTTGCCATTTCCATTGACTCCAAAATTAAAATTTCCGTCGAAATTGCACGACATCATTAAGATGGCTAGAATAACGGATACCAAAATTTTTGTTAGTGTGCTCATAATTGTTCGTTTTTTGATTAGCTCCCCAAAGCTTGTGCACTCTAAGGAGCTGTGATTGGTTTTGATATTTGTTGCTTTCAAAGATTCATTTTAAAAACAGGATATTAAAGAAATATATTCTGAACTGTAATTTTTTATAGATGAATTGATTAATTTCCATCTGATGTAATGTTAATACCGTTTTCGTCTATATCAACCCTTACACTTTCACTTTCAGCTTTCACACCTGTTTGGTTAATTTCCAGGCTGGAATCGTTGGATTTTATGTCTATGCCATTTTCGTTGATTTTAACCCTTGAGTTGCTGTTATTGACATCTACATCAATATTAAAATCCTCTGGGCAATCTTCGCACATAATGCCATCGTCCATTATTTTAAGGTAATAACCTTCCATACCATTATCAAGAATATCGTTGTAATGACTGGTGTTTTTATGGAAACTGTAGGTGTTTTCGTCTGCAATTAAAGTCATGCCCTCTGGTAGGTATAAAATAATTTCTACTTGCTGATCGCTAAATTTATTTTGGTATTCGGTTGTTAAATAGGCATCAAGCTTTAACTCATTATCCTGTAATGAATAGTTGTAATGGATGTTTTTTGCTCGTTCTTTGGCTTGTTGATAACTACTGCCTTCAGCATTTTTTTCAACGTGAATGGTTGCTAAACTATCTTTTGTGGATCTTACAATGAGCCTAATGTCTGAAGAAAAAATTATTTTTTCGTCATCTTCATTATAAACCAATTTAAAACCATTGTTTCTGTATATGCTTTTCTTATAAGCATCATTGCCATACATTTTTAGCTTTAAAGTATCATTAGCTGTTATGTTTAATGTGGTTTTCTCTGTGACGCTTGCATCAAAAGCGTGTTCACTTGCCTGTTTTACACCAATAACAATCAAACTTATAATTGCCAGGAACCAAATTCCCAACAAAGAAAATTTTGCAATGTTTCCAATGGATTTTAAGTTGTTCACCAATATTTTCAATCCCAAATAGAAAACAAAAAAGAATGGAATTCCTATGGCAAAGAACAGCAGTAATGATATTAGCCAAACAGGTGTGTTTGCAGCATTGGCAGCATCTATAAAGTCGAAACCAGGAACATTGATTATATCTGTGACACCTACTGTAAGAAAGCCTATAATCAACCCTATTAATGTAGAGGCACCTACAAGAATCAAGATAATTCCTATGAATTTTGCAAAAATATTCAGGAAAAACATCACAATGTCTCCTATGGCATCGAAAAACGATTTTGAACTGGATTTTATCTTGTTGCTTTGTTTGGATACATCCATGTTTTTTACGGTATCCGAAACGGTTTGGGTAACATTTTCAAATCCGTCTTTAATTTTTTTTTCAATGTTGCTAATATTTACAGGCTCTCCTGTCATGGTTAGCTTATCGGCTGTTGTTACAGCTTCAGGAACTAAAATCCAGAAAAGTATGTAAATAAAGATAAAGGTACCACCAGAGCCTATGGCAAGCAAAATCCAAAGTAAACGTACCCAAAGAGCATCAATACCTAAATAGTGTCCAAGACCGGAAGCCACACCACCAATATAGGAGTTGTCAGTGTCTCTAAATAACTTTTTGGAACGTCCAGATGGCCTGCTGGTATAGGTTTTGGGTTCGTCTTCAAAGATTTCATCATCTACCAGATAGTCTTCAGGTTGTCCCATAATGGCTATCACTTCATCTACTTCTTTGTTGCTAATAACTTGTTTTTCGTGTTTTACACGTTCGCTAAAAAGTTCGGCAATTCTTGCTTCTATATCAGCGATTATTTCAGAGCGTCCTTGAGAGTCTGTAAATGAACGTTTTATAGCCTCAAGATAGCGTTGTAATTTTAAGTATGCATCTTCATCTATATGAAAAAATATACCTGCTAAATTTATGTTGACTGTTTTATTCATTTTTTTTGTTTTTTTGTCTGGTTACTATATTAACTGCATTTTGTAATTCACTCCAAGTCGTGTTTAATTCATTAAGAAACAGCTTTCCTGTTTCGGTAAGACCATAATATTTTCTTGGTGGTCCAGAGGTGGACTCTTCCCATCTGTAATTGAGAAGTCCAGCATTTTTAAGGCGCGTTAGTAAGGGATAGATAGTGCCTTCTACTACTAACAGTTTGGCGTCTTTTAAAGTGTCCAAGATTTCTGCAACGTATGCGTCCTCATCTTTTAGGACTGATAAAATGCAGTATTCCAGTACGCCTTTTCGCATTTGAGCCTTTGTGTTTTCAATCTTCATATTCTAAAGCGTTTTTTAATTGTTTTTAAACTGTTCATTTTTTGATTTGTGATTGCTTCTCCAACGCCTTTTTGACATGGGAGAATTGATGATTTATTTTATAAAATTGATTGTAAGTGGATAATGATAGTACAATCCTTCTTTGGCAGCCAAACTAGCTTTAACTATAAATACCAATTCCAGGATAAAACCCACGACTGCAACAAAACCCAATCCGCCAGAGATATAAAGTAGAGGAGAGGGTTTTGTTAAGCTAATATGAATACTGTTAAAGGCATCCATATTTATAAATTGAAATCCATCCAAAAGATTAAAAATAAAAAACGGAATGGTTATCATGCCTAAAACAATGGCATATAACAAAATGCTTATTTGAAAATTTAAAGCCTGTTTGCCATGCGCATCTATAAAATCCGACTTGTCCTTGTTGGCAACCCATAACACAATTGGCCCAATAAAATTTCCCAATGGGAAAAAGAACCTTGAAAAGGTTGAAAGATGGATAAAAGTGGCAATATTTTTCTGTTTTTTGTCTATCATTTTAAAAGTATATAATAGTTTCTTATGCAAATATATATCTTAAAAAAGGTATTATGCAATACAAAGTACTAAAATTTAACAAAAAATTAACAAATTTTTGTTTCGTTATTTTTAATAAATTAGGGCATACCCCCCAAAAAACGTTTTGCCCAAAAAACAAATAGGCCTTAATTAGCTGTCATGCGCTAATTTTAAAGGCTTCAAAGCATTTATATGTAAAAATAAGATAAGTCTACGAAAAGCCCACAAATAGCAATTTACCGTCATTTTACCGCCATTTTAAATGGTTTTTAAATCACATTTAAAAAGTATAGCGCTTCTTTGGCTATAAACATCTCAATTATATAGGGTTTTCAACTAATTTGAAAGATTTTGGGTATAAAAATGTTGCCAATTTTCCATTGCTTATTGGTCTTTTGAAATTTTAAATATAATTCTATAGCGTGTACCATAGGGTGTACTAAAGGGTGAACTTTTTTATGTTTATTATGCTCCCAATAACACCCCCAAATGCATAATAGTTATATAAAAACATAAAAAAAAAGGAACAAGCACACCCCGTAATACATTAAAATAATACTACAATTATTGATAATCAGTCAGTTATATATTTAGAGCTTATTTTCTGTTGACATTTTCCTTAAGAAGTATCACTTCTGCTTCTAGATCATTGATCCTGTCAAAAATTGTGGAAGGGTCTAAAAGATTGAAGATCATTGCTAAATTAACCTTCCATACTTCCTTTATATCCTCGGTTTTAACAGCATAGCTTGGAAACTCTGACCTATTATCACTTTTAAGGAATAAATTACCATATTTTCCGAGTCGGTTTATAACTCTTTTAACTACAATACCCTCATCAGTGACTATGATATAGACTTGATTATCTTTAATGTTTTCCCAGTTTTCAACCCATTCTCCAACTACTATACACGCATCGTGTAGCGTAGGAGTCATACTGTGGCCTTTAACCTCAAACATTCTAAAGGTGCCATTGTTTAGGCGTGGAAGCCTGTAAGTTGGTAAGGAACTGATAAACTTATCATCACCATAACCCTCTATGTAACCCGCTCTAGCACTAACAGGAACAAATACTATATTTTCATGGCCTTGTGAGTCAACAGTTATAAGTTTAGGAAAATGGCTCTCTTTTACCGTGTTTAAAACAGCTTCATTAGCTTCATATGAGTTTTTTAACATCTCACCTTTTTCTCCAGAAGTAATAAGCCATTCAGGGTTTAATTCTACACATTTTGTGTATATCAATTCTGCGTCATAGGTGTTTCTAGCCTTCCAATTTGATAATGTTTGAGGCTTAATTTCTAAAAAACGTGCAAATTCTGCATCCGATTTAAAATTGTAATGCTCAATTATCTTATTAATTATCAAAGATTTATCCATATTTTAAAAAATAAGTACACAAAATGTTTATTTTCCATTGCTTAAATACACAAAATGTTTATATATTTGTTTTCACAAGCGAACAACACCAAATATATGAAAGCAAGCGAAATCATCGATATAAAAAACTTAATAAAAAGCAATATAGTAAAAGGCGACTACATCACCTTAGGGAAAATGCTTGATGTTGAGCATACAGCTGCTAGAATGCGATTTAATCGAAATAACGAAGAGGCTGTTCTGGCTATGAAGGAGATCATTGATAATCGAGATCAATTGATAAAAAACTATAAATCCCGCCAAATGGTTAAAACCATTAATGGTTTGCCAGATGGGTTTGCTGTTTTGGATTGTGTGGCAGCTAAAACAGGAAGGCTTGTTATGGTTGTTATCACCAATTATAAAAACCATGAAACTGTATTTCCAGATGTGAATACAATGGATGCCAATTGTCATCAGTATATAAAAGATGTCTTAAAACATGACAAGGTAACTTCAATTATTACAGATTGCCACTTAGGATACCTTCCAAAAGTGGTCGAGACCATTAAAGCTTTAGGGATAAAACAATTCTATCATCATGAATTTGCGAGCAGATCAGAGAGCATCATGCAATTAGTTCATAAAAGATATTAATCATGAAAGACGAATCTCCATTTGTACATTATAAAAATAAGCTATGTGTTAAGGTTAGATTTCTTACTTCTGACAGGAATCCACACCCAAAAAGTTTACAGCTTATAACTTACAGGGCATTCAAAAAACGCATGGACAATCCGGATAATACCGAAAAGCAAATGCGAAACGGTTCTTGGGCAGGTGGAGCTTTAGTGCTTTATAGTTCGTTGAGTAGAGAATACAAAGATGCGCTTACAACTGCTTTTGGCAACCCCAAAGAGGAGATTAAAAAATCATGGTTTGCAGATCACTATGTTGCCGATCGTGAGGCATTCGATTTTTACGTGGCTCATAGGTATGGAGCAAACAATGAACATAAACTAGACCTTGAAAAGGTTGAAGAGTACACCTATAACGCTTCGGTTCTTAATACGGTTATTCATATGAAAAATCATAGAAAAGAATACGCTCGGGCTTTGGGTTTCACAAAATTAGACATCTGGAAATCCCTTAGTAACGATGTTAACGCATTCAGGGAAGTGCCACACACTTTACCAAACAGCAAAGACGGTTTAAGACGAAAAGCTTCAAACTATGCTAAAGCATTAAACGTATCAAAAAAAGCAGCTTATAAAAGCATCATTTCAGGTAAGCTTCAAAATACCAATGCCAAAAAAGTAGTGGACCAGGAACAAATGGCATTATTGGATGAACTGATTTCCAAACATACAAATTTGGATAACGAATTAATTAGCACGATTTACAATACAGTTGCAGAGAAAATGAATTGGCCAACAATTACGGCCATGACGGTTTCTAACCGAAAAACAAAAAAGAACCTGGTGTCTCATGCTGGGCGAAAAGGCGTAAAGTCGCTTAAAAATAACGTGCTTATGCAGGTTAAACGTAAAAGGCCTAGCACGCCAATGCTATATTGGACACTTGATGGTTGGGATGTTGAGCTACTTTATCAAGATAAAAGGACAGACGAAAACGGACGTACTGTTACAACTTATCATAATCGTCTAACCATGGTAGTGGTCCTGGATGCTTTTAATAACTACCCAATTGGTTTTGCTATCGGAACTCATGAAACCCCAGAATTAATAAAACAGGCACTTCAAAACGCAATGCAACACGCAAAAGAGTTGTTTGGCGACTTTTATATGCCTTATCAGTTGCAAAGTGACAATTATAGCATTAAAGCCCTTAAACCGGTATATGAAGCTATTACGTCACGTTTTACGCCAGCTTCTGTAGGTAATGCAAAAGCCAAGGTAATTGAGCCTTATTTTAACCAACTTAATAAAAAATACTGCAAGCTTTTAAACAATTGGTCTGGCCATAATGTGGATAGTGGTTCTAAAAACCAGCCAAACTCAGAGTATATGAGTAAGATTAAAAAGCAATTTCCAGACAAGAGAGGTTGTATCAATCAAATTAATTCCATTATAGCAGCAGAACGCTCTAAAAAAGGGCAAGAGTATGCCAATAACTGGCTCAACACCAAAGAAGAGCACAAACAGTTAATGAGTGTTGAAAATTACCTATTGACATTTGGTTCAAATACTGGTGAAACCAGCCAATTAACTGGTGACGGACTTAGGGTTACCATATACGGTCAAAAACACTGGTTTGACTGCTTTGATGTGAATTTTAGAAACTATGCACATTTAGATTGGACTCTTCATTTTGATACAAACGATCTATCTCAAGCCCTTGCGGTTTCAAAAGACGGTTCACAAAGATTTATTGTAGAAGAAAAGTACCATCAACCTATGGCTATTGCAGATAGAGTTGATGGAGACACTGACAAGCTAAAGAGAATTACAGAATTCAATAAAAAAGTAGTAAACATGATAGTGGATGAGCGTGCAGACAACGCTAGGCTTCTTGAACCATTCCTGGACCAACCACAACTAAATGATACCTTGGCCAAACATCTCTTGACAGATAGTGTTGGACAGCACAAAAACCATAAATCAAAAGCAAGATTAGAGGTTTCTAAACAAGCAGCTAAAATAGCTTTAAAACAATCCAAAAAAGAAGTTAAAAATCATGAAAAATCCTTTTTGGACGAGCAACTGGAGTACTACTCCGAAAAAGTTAATATTAACGAATACCTGGAAGATTAGCCTATGCAAAAACAAATCGAAAAACTGAAAAAAGTGCGAGATAAGGCTTTAGAACTTATAGAGAGAAGGGATAAAGCTGCATTGATTAGATCAGACGAATGGTACAATAGCGAAAAAGGTAAAAATCACGAAACTGCCACTGCCACCTTAGCAGATGCCACTGAAACAATTAACGATGCAATTAAAGAATTAGAAATCTACTTAAAACATACCAAATGAAAATTGAACAAAAGCAAGACATAGCCAAAAAGTTGCAAGAGTATATAGATACACATGCCATTAGCCAAACCATAGTGTCTAATCGAACTGGAGTTCGCAAAGAGTATTTAACTAGCATCTTAAAAGGTGTTTTTACCTACGATGCCGGAAAAGGAAACATAGGAGACATTCCAAACAAGCACTTCATGAAACTGGCAGAATTAGTGGACTATGCAACCACAAAAGTGTACTGGAAAAACCGTCCTACACCACAACTCACCCAAATGATAGCCATTTTGGAAGAGGCGCGTGAAAACTCTTATACCAGGTTAATAGTTGGTGCTACAGGTTCAGGTAAGTCTCATGCCATTAATCTTTATGCAAAGAAGCATCCAGCAGATGTATATCACGTTAAAGTTGGAAGCGAAGATACCCTTAACGGATTGTTGGAAAAAGTGTGCAATGCCTTAAAGGTGCCACCAACCAAACACAAATCTTCAAAGATTAGGGATATTTCCATGGCTTTAAAAATGCAATACAATTATGGTAACAAGCCTCAATTGATTTTCGATGAAAGTGAGTATCTAAAAATCTCAGCGTTATGCTCCATAAAAGAGTTTTACGACTATCTGGACAAATACTGTAGCATTGTTCTAATAGGTACAGATCAACTTACAAGACAAATAGACAAACTGCGTAAAAAAGATGCCAAGGGCATCCCGCAATTATACAGACGTATCAAGTTCGGGATTCGTCACTTGCCAAGCATCGATAAAAATTACAAACTCTTTTTAAGCGACATCCAAGACAAGGAGCTTGTCAAGTTTCTATGTGCTAATTGCGATAATTATGGAGAGCTGCATGATGTCTTGGTACCATGTATGCGCGAGGCAGATAGACTGCAAGTGCCATTGTCCTTGGCACTGGTAAAAAAAGTATTGAATGTAAACCAAGTAGGAATTTTTGAAGCCCAATAATATTGCCAACTGTAAAAAATAAACCTGCAAAGCTTAAAAAGCTGCTAACCGTAGCCAACATTCAAAACCAAACAGTACAACGGCTACAATGGATGGGAAAATGGCTTGAAGCTTTTGGCAGGCCACAAGATAGAGGTGTTTGGTTTGTTTGGGGAGGCTCTGGAAGTGGCAAAAGTACGTTTGTAATGATGCTGGCCAAGGCAATGGCAGAGTTACAATTTAAAACCTATTACAACCTACTGGAAGAAGAAACAGACGACACCGATTATATAGACAGAACCGAATTGTTACAAATGAACGAAGTAGAGTCCAATTTTTACACCCAAAGCTATAATTACAAAGAGCTCATGGAGTATTTAAAAAAACGAAATCCACCCAAAGTGGTAGTTGTGGACTCCATAGTTTATTTAACCAAAGATTGGGAAGACTATCTGGCGTTAAAACGCCTTTGCATCAAGAAAGGGATTATCCTGATAATTGTTGGTCATGCCGAAGGGAAGAACCCGCGAAGCGAGTTTGAAAAATCCATTCGATTTGATGCTAAAATGAAAATTTTTGTTGATGGCTTTCTGGCAGTTTGCCAAGGAAGAACCATAGGAAGCAATGGTGGTCGCTTCATTGTTTACCAAAAAGGATATCAAATGCTCCAGGGCGACGGGGCCAATTAATAACAAAAAACAAACCTAATGAAAAACCAAGTTTTACAAATCTTACAGATCGATCCGGAAGCATACCAAATGCTTGTCATGGATTGCTACTTGGATTGGTGTGCCAGCAAAAGCAAAAACCAAACCACCTTACAAAAACTGTTAATCTCCAGACCACTTTTTAATTGGTGGTATAAATGCCTGGAGTTTGAAGAAAGAAAATTTGTTTATCAAGGCAAAGACTACATAGGCAAACTGTCCCCAGAACTGGCCATGGACTTTTACAAAGAAACCATTAGTCCAATTAATAATTTATTCTCTAAACCATTAATAAAAAAAGCCCATGACGCCTAAACAAATGGAAAATAAGATAGATGAGTTAAACTTCTGGCTGGACAATAACCGCGAGCATCCAGACTACACCACCAAATACAACGAGCGTGCAAAACTAGTAGAACAATTAACTTTTAATAACGATTAAAAAATGAATACAGAAAACAAAACATTAGACCAATGCTCTCCAGACGAATTAAGAGCACAGCTTAAAAGAGTTGAAGCTAAAGAAAGAGCCGAGCAAAAAAGAAAAAAAACAGAGTACGAAACCAATAGGAACCATACCGTTACAGTGTTACTGGAACAGGCCATGGAACTACACAAAAAACTTAAAAGTGTTTAAGGGCTTGGTCGAGGAAAAAATGGATGAACAGGCCATTAAATTAAACGAGTACGGATTAATGAGGGGCAACAGTAAAGGTGGATTTTCAATTACAAATGAAGCCGACACTTTCAGAATTCGACGTTTACGTGAAACAAACCCAACATGGGACGAACGCTCTGCCAAAGGCGTGGAGTTAATAAAAGATTTCCTGCACGATGCTGTAAAAAAACGTGCCGAAAAGGAATTCAATTTATTAATGAGTTTCCTGGAAAAGAACCACGCTGGAGATTTAGAATATCAAAAAGTAATGATTTTGCTTTCACATGAGGAAAACTATTACGACCCACGATGGAAAGAAGGTTTGCGTCTTGTTAAAGAATCTTACAAAGTAGTGTTAAAAGGCTTTGGATATCAATTTGAAATAAAAAACCCTGAAGGCAAATGGGAAACCATGTCTCTTAACTTTTCAAGTTTATAAAACGTGATAAACACCCACACATCCATACACGACGAGAATCACCCAAAATGGCTACGGCAAATAGCGCTAAAAGCACTTGCCGTAGCTAAAAAGCAAGAAGCTAAAAAAATTCGAGCTGGAGCAACCTATAAACGTATAGATAGTAAAACCATAATTCTTAAAAATAAAAAGTAATGTCAGTAGTAATCACACAATTTCAAGACAATCAAATACTGGTAAACAACAAGCTAGTAGTACAGGATCAAGAAGGTAACTGGATAGCCAAAATAGAGCTTACACAGGCAGAACATAAAGCATTTAACGCACATATAAACTCATAAACCCAAGCACTAGGGCACTGATTAATAGCCCACCCAATCTACCAACCGCTCTAGTGCTTTTAAAACCTATTTAAAATGGATTTAATACCCAATTATATCGCATTGCTATTTGGAACAATAGTCATTCTATATGTAACCATTAAAACCTTTACAAACAATGAACAAGACAACCACTTCTAAACCAAAAAAGTACACCCTTTGGTCTTTTTTCGAATTTAAAAACCCTCAGCATCGCTATGTACTTAGTTTGAGCATTCAGTATGGTTGGGCTAAAACACACCCTGTAACCGGTAAACAAGTAGCAGACTTGGGCAAACTTGACAAATGGTTAAAAGGGACTCACAAAATAGGGCAATCGCCTGTTAAAAAACCATTAAACGATATGGAGCCAGATGAAATGTCAAAAGTAATTGTGGCTCTTGAAAATATGGTTTATAAAAAACACGCAAAATTATGAGAAAAAAAAGCAACACATCTCTATCTAAAGATGAATTGGCCTCTTTAAATGCAGAAACACATAGGGATTTAAAACTCTTGAGTTTCTTTTACTACGAGTGCATTATGCCTTATAGGGCTGGTATAGTTAAAAAAGTAACACCTGTGCAAATGCTGGAGACACTCGAGGATTTTTACACCAAAGCAGGCGAAAACGTTCCAAAAAACAATTTAATCTCTTCACATGACTAATCATTACAATATAGAAATTATTGAAACGGCTACACACCTAAAAGTAACCTATAGAGACAATAAGTTTAGGAAGCTGGAGCATTTGCGTGGTTCCTTGGATGATGCCATGTTAAGACAGTTGGGTCGCATTATACCAAGAACCGAAACCAATATAGAGTCCTTTGCAATGGCCTATAAAGATAAAGTGACATACACTAAGATACAACAGGAAAAAAGCCTTTACACATTGTTTCTGGACGAATGGATCAATTTTTTTGAAACCTTCACTGGCTTGCCACCAAAGTTTACGGGAATGGACGGGAAAAGCCTAAAAATGATCATTACTTATCTAAAGAAAATAGCAGGCAGCGAAAATGAAGCATTGGCTCTGTGGAAAATCATTCTTAACAAGTGGCATACTGTAAAACAGTTCCATCAAGACAATACAGATTTAAAATACATCAATTCAAAATTAAACATCATACTACATGAAATTAAGCAACAAGGTAACACCTACTCTAAAGGAACTAACGGAAGTGTCGAACTATAGCAACACAGCTGTAGTAAAGCATTATGCTGGCATGAATTTATTACGTGCCATTAACGCCACATCTAAAAGTTTGGGGCTTTTAACCAAACAGGAAGGAGGCGAAGAGCTTGTAAAAAAATGTATAAGCAACATGCTTATAGGCACCAGTATGTACTTTGCAAAAGTGTTACCAGACAGGCAAGCCAATGTTGTGGCAGAAGAACTTATTGCCAACTATCAATACAGGCAACTTAAGCTGGAGGATATCTTGGCTATCTGTTACGAAATTAAGGAAGCGGACATTATTAACTTAACGCCTGCACGTATTTTGAAACAGATAAAAGATTATGTGCAACGCAGGGACGAGGCTATCATAGAGCAAAGTATAAACCGCTCAGAAACCCACAAACATGGTAATTTCGACACAGACTTTGATAAGCGCATAAAACAAAGTGCAAGACACCTGGAAGATCAGAACAATGCAATTGTAAGAACCAGAACAACAACCCGTAAATTTTATAAATAATGAATATAAATGAAGAAATACTAATTGTGCTTTTAGTTAAGGAACCACCAATAGGCACTTGGTGTTTTGGTATGGAAGGAAGTTGTTTTAAGGTAGTTGATCGAGGAGAATGGTATCTCCTAGCTTCAGATGTCGATAAGCCAAGTGAAAAAAAGCGATGTCTTGTAAAATCATTTGTGTCAATAATTAAATAAAAAAAACCATGAAATACACAACATACAACGGCCACCAGCTGACCACAAAAAACAAACTGCAGAAAGCAGTTCAGGAATATCTGCAAGGCATAGACAGAATCTTGATTGAAAACGATGAAGCCTTTGAAGATATTAAAGTAAAAATTATAGCCAACATCGTGTTTTTAAATAACGAATATCCAAGGTGCACACCAATTTCTGCCTCATGGTTTCAAACCGATAAAAACGACTGGCTACTTTCTGGCGTTGGCTTTAGCAACTTCCATATTTACCACGTAAAAAAAGATTATTTAAAACTATAACATATGTACGACTCACAATTTTTAAACAACGGCACCTACCCAGAAGACCAAGAACCAACCCCAAACGGCTGTTTTGTTATAGCCATAATACTATTAATTGTTTGGCTTGGATGCTATTTAATCAGATAATCATCCAAAAAACAGGATAAACTAAATAATCACACAAAAACAGGATAATAATGACACCAGAACAAAAACAAACCGCAGAAAACTTTGGTAATGCTGTAGCTCAAATGTTGGCTTCAGTACATGTAATCAACTTTAAAATGGATTTAAACAAGCTTCACGTTTCCATTGATGTTGATGCTCAAGAACTAGATATTGAATTGCTAAAGCGTACCCAACAGGAAATTGAACAAATAACATTAGATAACAATTATTAATGCAAACCAAAAAACAATCCCTTAAAGAAGCCATTTCCAACACAGCTGTTGGTTTTGGTATAAGCTATATCTCTACGTTTTTAATTTTCCCAATAGTGGGCGTCCAGACCTCTCCAGGAACCAACCTAATAATAGTAATTTACTTTACCATTATTAGCATCTTGAGAGGTTATGTTATAAGACGGTTTTTTAATAAAAAGCTAGTTAGGTATAAAAGCAACAAACTATTTAAAATACATTGCTTTAACTGTGAAATGGACATGCCAGTAAAACAAACAAAAAACAACTATTACTGCTCCAATTGTGGGCTTAAACATTAATAAATAAAAAATCATCATGAAAAATATTTTAAATGAAATTAAAAAAGAACGTCAACGCCAAGATGCTAAATGGGGCGAACAAAATCACAATCTAGTGGAATGGATGGCTATTCTAACCGAAGAGGTTGGCGAAGCTTCAAAAGAAGCTTTAGAGTATCATTTCGCATCTAAAGAACTAAACGAACAACTTCCAGAAAACAAAGAGGCTTTTCGTCTTAAACTACAACTTTTACGAATGGAGTTAGTGCAAACAGCAGCTGTTGCAGTTTCTATAATAGAATCTATGGAGCGTAATCAATTGCTTTGGACAAAAGAAGATAAATAACGGCATAATTGATTTATGCCTTAAAACAGGAATAAATGAGTAATAAAAAATTAAGCATACAGTTAAATACATTTGTTTACAGGAATGACGTACATACAGTTCCACAAAAAATAAATGCAAGACAAAAAGTGACTTTTGTAAAAGATGAATTCATAAAAGATAAGGTAGTTATGAACTTAACATCAGATGTATATATACATGCACC
>SWCA01000189.1_pt1 | contig 14486 bp, 11 predicted proteins | sample 4692961 | NCBI WGS metagenome assembly SWCA01 (sample SAMN10267275, study PRJNA491770) | bioreactor metagenome | isolation source: DHS bioreactor inoculated with | place: Japan: off Shimokita Peninsula
CGCCCCCCAATCGGTTTCAACCGCCATAGATGCGCTCCGGGTCGTCGAGGCAGGGCACCTGACGCGCCCAGGCGGCGTAATCTCCGCTGGTGGCGCGGGCGAGCAGCGCCGCGAGCGCGGTGAGCGGCGAGTCGGCATAATCTATGCGCAGACTCAACGGGGCGTGGTGCGGCGACACCACCAGCAGCGCCGCCGACATCAGCCCGCGCGAATCGCTGCCCGCCGAATCGGCCGCTTCAAGCCCCGCCAGCAACCGCCGGGGAAAGCTGCCCTCCGCCGCGAGAAAGCCCTCGGCCAGAGCCTCGACCACCTGCGGCGAGGACAGCATGTTGCCCGCCGCCACGCCGCCGGAAAACACCTGCTCGCCGGTGGCGGGGCTGTTTTCGCCGCCGGTAAACGCCGCGCCGGGGCCTGCAAGCGGCAGCGCCGAAAGCTGGCGCTGCGCCCGGCCCTGATCGGGCTCGGTCACGGCGCGCACAGCCTTTTCGGCGCTTTGGCCGTTGGCCATCATTTCAAGCACGTCCTCGCCCCAGAAGGTCGAGGGCGCCATGCCCTGGCTGGCCGACATGCCGGACCCCGGATTGCCGCGCAGCACCCAGCCGCCGACACAGAGGCTTCCGGTCGCCGCCGCGCCGCCGATGGCGCCGGTCTCGTCGTCGCGCGCAAGGATTGAAAAGGTCATGGCTCCTCCCCGGTTCGATTTTTGTTATCTATCATGAAAAATTGACCGAAACAATTAATCATGATAATTCGGCTTCATCAAAACCAACTGGGAGAGCATCAGATGAAACCTTTTGATTGGACGCGCCGCAGCCTGTTCGCCGCGGTCGCCGGCGTGGCGCTGGCGGCGGGTCTCGGGGCGCCGGCCCTTGCCCAGACCCCGCCCGGCGTGCTGGTGGTGGGCCAGATCGCCGAGCCGAAATCGCTCGATCCCGCCGCGGTCACAGCGGTGAACGATTTCCGCATCCTCGTGAACCTCTACGAGGGCCTGCTGCGCTACCAGCCGGGCACGCTGGAAGTGGGCCCCGGCCTTGCCGAAAGCTGGGAGGTGTCGGACGACGGCACCGTCTACACCTTCACCCTGCGCCAGGGTGTGATGTTTCATGACGGCACGCCGTTCAACGCCGAGGCGGTCAAGTTCAACTTCGACCGGATGCTGAACGAAGATCATCCCTTCCACGATACCGGCCCCTTCCCGCTCGCCTTCTATTTCTCGGCGATCGAAGAGACCACGGTGGTCGATGAGCACACCGTCGAGATCAAGCTCAACGCGCCCTATGCGCCGTTCCTGTCGAACCTCGCCTACCCGACCGGCCTGATGGTTTCGCCCAGCGCCGTCGAGGCGAATGGCGCCGATTTCGGCCGCAACCCGGCCGGCACCGGCCCGTTCAAGTTTGCCGAATGGCGCTCGAACGAGGCGGTGGTGATCGAGAAGAACCCCGACTACTGGGGCGAGCCGGCCGCCACCGACGCCGTGGTGTTCCGCCCGATCACCGATGCCAATACCCGGGTGGCCGAGATGCTGGCGGGCGGGATCGACCTGATGGTCGAAGTGCCGCCGACCGCGCTCAGCGAGTTCCAGGGCGACGGCTTCAGCGTGGTCGAGCAGGCCGGGCCGCATCTGTGGTTCCTGATCCTGAACGCCAAGGAAGGCCCCTTTGCCGACAAGCGCGTGCGTCAGGCGGCCAACTACGCGATCAACAAGGAAGCGATCGTAACGGACGTGCTCGAAGGCACCGCCGAGGTCGCCGCCGGGCCGACCCCGCCAGCCTTTGGCTGGGCCTACGATTCCGACCTTGCGCCCTACCCCTATGACCCGGAGAAAGCCAAGGCGCTGATCGCCGAGGCCGGGGCCGAGGGCTCGGAACTGACCTTCTACGTCACCGAGGGCGGCTCGGGGATGCTCGACCCGGTCCCGATGGGCACCGCGATCCAGGCCGACCTGAACGCCGTCGGCTTCGATGTGAAGATCGAAACCTACGAGTGGAACACCTTCCTGGGCGAGGTGAATCCCGGTCTTGAAGGCAAGGCCGACATGGCCGAGATGGCGTGGATGACCAACGATCCCGATACCCTGCCGTTCCTCGCGCTGCGCACCGCGGCCTGGCCGGACCAGGGCGGGTTCAACTCGGGCTACTACTCCAACCCGGAGGTCGACGCGCTGCTCGAAGAGGCACAGACCGCCACCGACCAGGCCCGCCGCGCCGAGCTCTACAAGGAGATGCAGCGGATCGTGCATGACGACGCGCCCTGGGTTTTCGTCGCCAACTGGAAGCAGAACGCGGTGACGAGCGACAAGGTGGAAAACCTCGCGCTGGAGCCGTCCTTCCTGCTCTACCTCGAAGACGTGGTGAAAAACTGACCGCGGTTTCGGGCGGCCTTGGCCGCCCGATCCAGGCGGGGGGCGCTGCCCCCCGCACCCCCCGGGATATTTCAGGCAAGATGAAAGCGGCGGGGGTGTTTGGGCTGCGCGCAAGAGGGAAGAGCCATGGGCGCCTATATCCTGAAACGGCTGGTCTCGGCGGTGCCGGTGCTGCTGGGCATCACCATCATCGTGTTCCTGATCATGGCGATGATCCCCGGCGATCCGGCGACGGCCATTCTGGGCAGCTACGCGACGCCGGAAAACGTTGAAAAGCTGAACCGCGATCTCGGCCTCGACCGGCCCCTCGTCAGCCGCTATTTCATCTGGCTCGGCAACATGTTGCAGGGCGATTTCGGGCGCAGCTTCAGCCTCAACCGGCCGGTGCTCGACGAGATCTTCGACCGTTTCAACGCCACCCTGATCCTTGCCGGGGTGAGCTTCGTGATGGCCTCGGCGCTCGGCATCCTCGCCGGGGTGGTCTCGGCGGCGCGGCAATACGGCTTTGCCGACAAGGCGATCACCTTCGTCGTGCTGATCGGCATCTCGGTGCCCAGCTTCTTTCTCGGCATGATGATGATCCTCACCTTCGCGGTAAACCTGCGCTGGCTGCCGGTATCGGGGATGTATGCGATCTATGGCGGCGGCGGGCTGGTCGATCTGTTCTGGCACCTGATCATGCCGTCGCTGGCGCTGGCGGTGGTCGCCACCGGGGTGATCGCGCGGCTGGCGCGCTCGGCGATGCTGGAGGTGCTGCGGCAGGACTATATCCGCACCGCGCGGGCCAAGGGCGTCGATGAGCGCCGGGTCATCATGGGCCATGCGCTGCGCGCGGCGATGGTCTCGATCATTCCGGTGCTCGGCATCCAGGCCGGGTTCGTGCTGTCGGGCTCGGTCTATATCGAGATGGTGTTTCAGTGGCCCGGAGTCGGGCGGATGCTGGTCGACGCGATCCTGAAGCGCGACATCCTGCTGGTGCAGGGCGGCGTGGTTTTCGTGGCCGCCGCTTACGTGTTTTTCAACATCGTCGTGGATGTGGCGCAATCGCTCCTCGATCCGAGGATCAAGACATGAGGACGTTCGTCAGACTCCTGTTTCGCAACCGGCTGGCGGCGATGGGCGCGGTGGTGCTGGCGATCATCCTCCTGCTCGCCCTGCTCACCCCGTTTCTGCCGCTGGCCGACCCCGACGCCACCGCCACCGCCGACCGCTTCCAGCGGCCATTCAGCGAAGGCCACCTGCTGGGCACCGATCATCTTGGCCGCGACCTGCTCTCGCGGCTGATGTGGGGCACCCGGCTGAGCCTTGCCGTGGGCATCACCGCCGCCGTCATCGCCGCCACCATCGGCTCGGGGATCGGCATCGTCGCGGGCTATTTCGGCGGCCGGATCGACAACGTGATCATGCGGTTCGTCGACATGCTGATGGCCTTTCCCTACATCCTGCTGGCGCTGGCCATCGTTGCCGCCCTCGGGCCCGGCCTGATGAACGCCCTGATCGCGGTGGCGGCGGTGAACATCCCGTTCTTTGCCCGGAATATCCGTGGCGTGACCGTGGGCCTTGCCCGGCGCGAATTCATCGACGCCGCCCGGCTCGCCGGGCTCGGCCATACCCGGATCATCCTCGGAGAGCTGCTGCCCAACGTTGCCTCGACCATCGTGATCGCGATGTCGACCACCGTCGGCTGGATGATCCTCGAAACGGCGGGCCTGAGCTTTCTCGGCCTTGGCAGCCAGCCGCCGCAGGCCGACCTTGGCTCGATGCTGGGCGAGGCGCGTTCGGCGCTGATCACCAGCCCGCATACTTCGGTGGTGCCGGGGATCATGATCTTCCTGATCGTGATGAGCATCAACCTGCTCGGCGACGGCGTGCGCGACGCGCTCGATCCGCGCCTGCGCTCGGGCGCGCTCACCCGGCCTCGGGCGGTGACGCTGGTCGACCGCGCCGGCAACGTGCCCCATGCCGACCAGAAGGGGTTGCTCAACATCCAGTCGTTGCAGACGCAGTTTCATGTCGGCGACCGGATCTATCGCGCCGTCGGCGGGGTGTCGCTGCACGTCAATCCCGGCGAGGCGCTGGGGCTGATCGGCGAAAGCGGATCCGGCAAGTCGGTGACGGCGCTCAGCGTGATGGGGCTGGTCTCCTCGCCACCCGGCGTGATCACCGGCGGCGCGGTGCGCTATGACGGCGAAGACCTGCTGGCCGCCTCCTACGAGAGCCTGCGCGCCAAGCGCGGCAACAATGTCGCCTATATCTTTCAGGACCCGCTCAGCACCCTGCATCCGCTCTACCGGGTCGGCGACCAGCTGACCGAGGCGATCCAGGCGCATCACAAGGTGTCGGACGCCGAGGCGAAGGCGCGGGCAATCGAGCTGTTCAAGGCGGTGCGCATCCCCAACCCCGAGAGCCGCATCGCCAACTTTCCGCACGAGATGTCGGGCGGGATGCGCCAGCGCGTCGGCATCGCCATGGCGCTGGCCAACGATCCCGACGTGATCATCGCCGACGAACCGACCACCGCGCTCGACGTGACGGTGCAGGCGCAGATCCTGAGCCTGCTCGACGATCTGCGCCGCGAGCGTGGCCTCGCGATCATCTTCATCACCCACGATTTCGGCGTGGTGGCGCAGATCTGCGACCGGGTGGCGGTGATGTATGCCGGGCGGATCGTCGAGGAGGGGCCGACAGAGGCGATCCTCGAGCACCCCGCCCATCCTTACACCAAGCGGCTGATGGCCTGCGTGCCGGAACTGGGCGGCGGCAAGCGTGTGCTGGCCGCGATCCCCGGCCTGCCGCCGGTGGTGTCGGACCTGCCGCCGGGCTGCGCCTTCGCGCCGCGCTGCGACAAGGCCACCGACGCCTGCCGGATGGGCGAGATCGACCTTGCCGGCACCGCCACCCACACCGTGCGCTGTATCCATCCCGAGGAGGCGCTGTCATGACCGCGTTGAAGGTGCAGGAGCTGTCGAAGACCTTCCCGATCGGCGGCGGGCTGTTTGGCAAGGCAAGAGCCGGGGTGCGCGCGGTGCGGCCGATGAGCTTCGAGGTGCAGACCGGCGAAACGCTGGGCATCGTCGGCGAGAGCGGCTGCGGCAAGTCTACGCTGGCGCGGATGCTGGTGGGTTTGCTGGAACCCAGCACCGGTCATATCGAGATCGAGGACCGCCCCCTCGACAACGCCGATCCGGCGGCCTTCGGCAAGCTGATCCAATACGTGTTCCAGGACCCGGTGAGTTCGCTCAACCCGCGCAAGACCATCCGCCAGATCATGGAAGCGCCGCTGAAACGGCTCTACGGGCTGGACGCGCAGGAGCGCGCGGCGCGGATCCGCGAGATCTTTGCCAGCGTGAACCTGCGCGAGGAGTTTCTCGACCGCTACCCGCACGAGTTCTCCGGCGGGCAGGCCCAGCGCATCGGCATCGCCCGCGCTCTCGCCGCCGCGCCGCGGATCATCGTGCTCGACGAGCCGGTGAGCGCACTGGATGTGTCGGTGCAGGCGCAGGTGCTCAACCTGCTGGCCGAGCTGCGCGGCGAGTTCAACCTCACCTACCTGTTCATCAGCCACGATCTTGCCGTGGTCGAGGCGGTGAGCGACCGGATCATGGTGCTCTATTTCGGGTCGGTGGTGGAGATCGGTCCGGCGGAGGAGGTTTTCAAAACCCCGCGCCACCCCTATACCAAACTCCTCGCCGACAGCGCGCCCGTCGTCGGGCGGCCGCTCACGGCGCCCGAACAGAAAGACAGCGAGCTGCCCGACCCGCTGAACCCGCCCACCGGCTGCGCCTTTGCCGGTCGCTGCCCGCGCGCCACCGAGCGCTGCCTGACCGCCGAACCGGCCCTGAGACATCTGGGAGAGCATCAGCTTGCCGCCTGCCACCACCCGCTCGAAGGCTGAGGCCGACCGACCGCGCCTGAGCCGCCCCGCCCGCGTGGCCGAGGCGATCAAGGAGTGGATCGTGCAGGCGCATTTCGGCGCTGGCGACAGGCTGCCGTCGGAGCCGGAACTGATCGAGCGGTTCGGGATGGCAAAGGGCACGATCCGTGAGGCGATGCGCATTCTCGAAGCGCAGGGGCTGGTGAAAAGCCGCACCGGGCCGGGCGGCGGCACCTTCGTGCACGAGGTCTCGAAACAGCGGGCACGGGCGCTTCTGGGCAACTACTTCTACTTCAAGGATCTCACTATCCGCGACATCTACCAGTTGCGCCGGGTGCTGGAGCCGGACCTGGCCGCGGCGCTGGCCGGCAATCTCTCGCAGGAGGTTCTGGACCAGCTCGAAGCCATTGTCGGCGAGTATTCGGAACCGGCGCGCACGGTGGACGAAGAACGCGAGCAGCACGTCGCCTCGCTGCGGTTTCACGCCCTGTTGGCGGAGCAATCGGACAATGCGCTGATGGGCTTCCTGATCGACTTCATGGTCAACATGCTGTCGGACCTGACGGTGTATCGCAAACTCTACGAGCCGCCCAATGTCGAGCTTTGGCAGCGCGGCCGGGCGTTCCAGATGGAGTTGATCGACGCGCTCCGGGTGGGCGACGCCGAAACAGCCCGGCTGGTGATGCGCGATCACATGGAGACGGCGCAGAAGCTGATGGAAGGGCAGGAAGCCGAGATGCAGCGGCGCTTCATCTCGGAGTAGCAGGGGCGCGGAACACGCCCCTGCCCTGTTCGTTTCAGGCGCGCTGCGCGAAAACCGGCGCTTTCACTGCCGTGCCATAGGGCCGGGCCAGCGCGAGGAAGGCGTCGTAGCTTTCCTTGACCGCCGCGAAATCGGGGTTGGCGGCGGCGTTTTCGTCCAGCACTTCCATCGAGGCCGTTTTCAGCGCGGCCACAACCTCGTCGGGGAAGGCGCGGAACTCGACGCCCTGCTCGCTGAGTTGCTGGAAGGCCAGCGTGTTGAAGTAGTCGAACTGGGCGAGGCTTTCGGCATGGGCGGCGTCGGCGGCGTTTTCGATGATCGCCTGAAGATGCGGCGGAAGCTCGTTCCAGGCATCCTTGTTGACCACCACTTCCAGCCCGGCAGAGGGCTCGTGGAAGGCCGGCAGGTAGCAGTAATTCGCCACTTTCTGAAGGCCGAAGGCCTGGTCGAGCATCGGTCCGACCCATTCGGCGGCGTCAATCGCGCCGGACTGGAACGCCGGGAAGATCTCGGTGGCCGGCATCAGGATGGCGTTCACGCCCACCTTGCGCATGGCTTCGCCGCCAAGACCGGCGATGCGCATGTTGACGCCCGACAGGTCTTCGAGCTTTTCGATCGGCGACTTGAACCAGCCCGCCGCCTGCACGCCCGAGTTGCCGGAGTAGAACGGCACCAGGTTGCGCTGGCCGTAGAGGTCGTTCCACAGCTCCTGACCGCCGCCATAGCGGATCCAGGCCGCGGTTTCGACCGCGGTCATGCCGAAGGGCACGGCCGAGAAGTAGTGCACGGCGGTGTTTTTCGAGGCGGCGTAATAGGGGGTGGAATGGCCGATTTCGGCGGTGCCCTGCTCCACCGCATCTTCGACGCCGAAGGGCGGCACAAGTTCACCGGCCGAGAACACCTTGAGCGTCAGCGCCCCGTCCGACATCGCCGCGACGCGGGCGGCGAAGGTGGTGGCGTTGGTGCCCACACCCGGCGCCTGGCTCGGGAAGCCCGAGGGCATTTTCCACTCGATCTTGCCTTGCGCCACGGCAGGGGCGGCGAGCGCTGCGGCGGGCGCCGCAAGCGCCCCGGTTCTCAGAAAATCACGACGTTTCATGTTGTCCTCCAGTTGGCAGTTATCTCGGTGTCAGAACAGCGCGCCCGGCAGCCATGTCGCCATCGCGGGAAACAGGGCAAGGGCAATGATCGCCACGATTTGTATCATGACGAATGGAACAATCGAGCGGTAGATATCTCCGGTGGTGATATGCGGCGGCGCCACGGATCGGTAATAGAACAGCGCGAACCCGAAGGGCGGGGTGAGAAACGAGGTTTGCAGGTTCATCGCGATCAGGATCGCAAACCAGACCGGGTTGATATCGCTTTGCAGGATCACCGGGCCGACAATCGGGATCACGATAAAGATGATCTCGACGAATTCGAGGATGAAGCCGAGCAGGAAGACCACCAGCATGGTCATCGCCAGCATCCCGTATGGCCCGCCCGGCACGCTGTGCATGAACCGGGCGACCATCTCGTCGCCGCCGAAGCCGCGAAAGACCAGGCTGAGCACACCGGCGGCGATGATGATGCCGAAGATCATCCCCGAAACCAGCAGCGTCTCGCCAATCGCCGGGATCAGCACGCCCGACCGCGCCAGCGCCACAGCGGCAGTGGCAAGGCCCGCGAGCAGCAGCGCCACCAGCCCTGCGGTCAGTATCGTCTGCGGCGTGAACTCAAGGTGCCCGGCAGTGAAATCGACCTGGAGCAGCCCGTAGGCGCTGGCCGCGAGCAGCGCCACCGCAAGCGCCGCCGTGGCTTGGGCCAGCCGCTTGAGCCGGGGCGAAATCTGCGCGACCGAGACCAGGATCGCGCCGCCCACACCCACGCCCGCCGCTTCGGTCGGGGTGGCGAAGCCCATCAGGATCGAACCCAGCACCGAGACGATCAGCGCCAGCGTCGGCAGGATATCGGCGAGCGCCTCGCCCAGCCGGATCGGAGGCAGAACGGGCTTCTGCACGGCACCGGGCGCCGCGCCGCGCACCCGGTAGCCGACATAGAGCGCATAGAGCGCGACCAGCAGCAACCCCGGCAGCATCGCCCCGGCAAAGAGATCGCCCACCGTCACCGGATCGGGGGCGAAATTGCCCGCCTTCTGTTGCGCCTCGATATAGGCGTTGGAGACCTGATCGCCGAGCAGGATCAGCACTATGGAGGGCGGGATGATCTGGCCGAGCGTGCCGCAGGCGCAGATCAGGCCCGACGAGGTGCGCTTGTCGACGCCGGCGCCGAGCAGCGTCGGCAGGCTGATGGTGCCGAGCATGACGATGGTGGCGCCGATGATCCCGGTCGAGGCGGCGATCAGCGCGCTCACCACGATTACCGACATCGCCAGCCCGCTGCGGGTGCCGCCGAAGAGCCGGTTGATGCTGGTCAGCATCCGTTCGGCCTGTTTCGACCGATCCAGCAACACCCCGACGAGCACGAAGAGCGGCACCGCGATCAGCAGCCAGTTCTCCATCACCCCGAACACGCGCTGCGGCACCGCCTGAAAATAGACCATGTCGAAATGCCCGGTGGCGCTGGCGGCAATCGCCACCAGCGTCGGCACGCCCGCGATCACCAGCAGCACCGGCACGCCCGAGAGGATGCCGGCAAACAGCCCGAGGGTCATCACCAGCAGCCAGATCAGTTCAACGCTCATCCTTGGCCTCCGTGCGGCCCGTGCCGCTGGCAAGGTCGATCAGCGCGAAGACCAGCATCAGCACCGCCATCACGATCAGCATCGACTTCACCACGAACATCCCCGGCAGCCCGCCGGTTTCACGCGAGCCCTCGAAGATCGCCCAGGACTTCGCCACCAGCGGCAGCGCGTTCCAGAGCAGCAGGCCGAACACCGGCAGGGTGAACACGAGGTGCCCGACAACGTCGATCCTTAGGTTGCGCCGCCGCGAAAAGCGCGCGCGCAGGATATCGACGCGCACATGGCGATCCTTGCGCAGCGCCAGCGGCACGCTCAGCACCACGAGGCTGGAGAAGGTGTAGGTGACGAGATCCTGCAATTCGAGAAAGCCCACGCCCATCACGTAGCGCATCAGCACAACGACCGTCTGGGCGGAAAACATCACCACGAACAGCACGATGCTGATGCCAAGGGTCACCCGGTAAAGGCGATCGGCGAAGTGTTGCATCCGCTGTTCCTCGTCTGGCCTGATCCGACGTGCCGCGTGATCGGCCGGTTCCCGTCCCTGCTCACCCGGTATTGCCGAAATTTCGCGGCGACGGAAGGTCTGAGCAGACTATTTTCAGATTTGTCGCACGCCGGGGTCGCGCACGCTTTCCATCGACACGAAGGTCGAGGTGGCGGCGACATGCGGCAGCCGCGACACGCTCTCGCTCAGCACCCGGCGGTAATCGTGAATATCGCGGGTGCGCACTTTGATCAGGTAGTCGAACCCGCCCGCGATCATGTGGCATTCCTCGATCTCGGGAATGTCGCGCACGCCCGCGTTGAAGGCTTGCAGGGCCTGTTCGCGGGTGTCGGACAGGCGCATTTGCAGGAAGGCCACGTGTTCCAGCCCGAGCTTGCGGGCTGACAGTTCGGCCCGGTAGCCGGTGATCACCCCCTCGGCCTCCAGCCGCTTGACCCGCGCCGTGACCGGAGATTTTGACAGGCCGACTTTCTGGCCAAGCTCGATCATCGACATCCGCCCGTTGCGGGCGAGGGCGTCGAGGATGGCGCGGTCGATCTTGTCGAGTCGGGTCTGGCTTTCGTCCGGCATTTCTCTTTTCCCTCGGTTTGCACTCAATTCAGCCATTCTGGCCGCTCTTTCCCAGAATTCGGGAATTCTGGACGGCTCTCATAGGATAGTATGGATCGAAAGCCTTCAGGGAAACCCGCCATGATCGACCTTGACCCGAAATGGGACCGCAGCAAGCGCCAGGACGAAGCCTTGCTGCTGGACCAGTTGACCGAAACCGCCGCGCTCGACCCGGCGGCGCGCGCCGCAATCGTCACCCGCGCCGCCGGGCTGGTCGACAAGATCCGCACCGCCTCGCGCCCCGGACTGATGGACGTGTTCCTCGCCGAATACGGGCTGTCGACCGATGAGGGCGTGGCGCTGATGTGTCTGGCCGAGGCGCTGCTCAGGGTGCCCGATGCCGTCACCATCGACGCGCTGATCGAAGACAAGATCGCGGCGTCGGATTGGTCGCAGCATATCGGGCATTCCTCGTCGCCGCTGGTCAACGCCTCGACCTGGGGGCTGTTGCTCACCGGCAAGGTGCTCGACGATGACGACGAGCCGGGCGTGGCCGGCAAGCTGCGCGCCATGGTCCGCCGCCTTGGCGAGCCGGTGATCCGCACCGCCGTGGGCCGGGCGATGCGCGAGATGGGGCGGCAATTCGTGCTCGGGCAAGATATCGGCGCGGCGATGAAGCGGGCCGAGGGCAAGGAGGCCAAGGGCTTCACCTATTCCTACGACATGCTCGGCGAGGCGGCGATGACGGCCGCCGATGCCGCGCGCTACGCCCGCGCCTACGAGGCTGCCATCGCGGCGATCTCCACCGCCTGCAAACCCGGTGAGATCGCCGCCAATCCCGGCATCTCGGTCAAGCTCTCGGCGCTGCATCCGCGCTACGAGGTGGCCAAGACGGCGCGGGTGATGGCCGAGCTCGTGCCGGTGCTGTCAGGGCTCGCGCGGCAGGCATCGGCTGCGGGGATGGGGCTCAATATCGACGCCGAGGAGGCCGACCGGCTCGGCCTTTCGCTCAAGGTGATCGAGGCGGTTCTGGCCGATCCGGCGCTGGCCGGGTGGGACGGGTTCGGCGTGGTGGTGCAGGCCTACGGGCGCCGCGCGGGCGAGGTGATCGACGGGCTCCATGAGATCGCCACCCGGCTTGACCGGCGGATCATGGTCCGGCTGGTCAAGGGCGCCTACTGGGATACCGAGATCAAACACGCGCAGGTGGAGGGGCTGGCGGATTTCCCGGTCTTCACCCGCAAGGCGGCCACCGATGTGAGCTACCTTGCCAATGCCCGCAAACTTCTGGGGCTGACCGACCGGATCTATCCGCAATTCGCCACCCATAATGCCCACAGCGTGGCCGCGATCCTGCACATGGCCGAAGGGCTTTCGCCCACGGTCTTCGAGTTTCAGCGACTGCACGGGATGGGCGAGGCGCTGCACGATATCGTCCATGCAGCGCACGGCACCCGCTGTCGGATCTACGCCCCGGTCGGCGCGCACCGCGACCTGCTCGCCTACCTCGTGCGGCGGCTGCTGGAGAACGGGGCAAACTCGTCCTTCGTGAACCAGATCGTCGACGAGAGCGTGCCGGCGCGGGTGGTGGCCGCCTGCCCCTTCGAGGCGCTGGCCAGCCCGCCGGGCCGGTTCGAGCCGGTGCTGAAGACCGGGCCCGATCTGTTTGCCCCCGAGCGCGCCAATTCCGCGGGATTCGACCTGTTCGACGTGACCGAGCTGGCCCGGATCGACGCCGCCCGCGCCCGGCCCGCGCCCTGGCAGGTGACGCCGATGCTCGCCGGGCCGGTGCAGGGTGATGCACCGGAGCCGGCGCATAACCCGGCCACCGGCGCCGTGATCGGAGATGTGGTGCCTGCAAGCGCGACGGATGTGGAGACGGCGCTGGCCGCCGCCCGGCCCTGGACCGCCTCTGCCGAGATGCGCGCCGAGGTGCTCAACCGCGCCGCCGATCTCTACGAGGAAAACTTCGGCTCGCTGTTTGCCCTGCTCGCCACCGAGGCGGGCAAGACCCTCGCCGACGCGGTGGCCGAATTGCGCGAGGCGGTGGACTTCCTGCGCTACTACGCCGCCGGGGCAAGAGCGCTTCGCAATGGGCCGCGCGGCATCTTCACCTGCATCAGCCCGTGGAACTTTCCGCTCGCCATTTTCACCGGCCAGGTCTCGGCGGCCCTCTCCGCCGGCAACGCGGTGCTGGCCAAACCGGCCGAGACCACGCCCGCGATTGCCGCATGGGGGGTGCGGCTGATGCACGAGGCCGGGGTGCCGCGCGATGCACTCCAGCTTCTGCCGGGCCATGGCCGGGTGATCGGCGCCGCGCTCACTTCGGATGCGCGGGTGAACGGCGTGGCCTTCACCGGCTCCACCGCCACCGCGCGGCACATCCAGCGCGCGATGGCGGGTGCCTGCGAGCCGGGCACGCCGCTGATCGCCGAAACCGGCGGGCTCAACGCCATGGTGGTCGACAGCACTGCCCTGCCGGAGCAGGCGATCCGCGATATCGTGGCCTCGGCATTCCAGTCTGCCGGACAACGCTGCTCGGCGCTGCGCTGCCTCTACGTGCAGGAAGACATCGCGCCGGTGATCCGCGAGATGCTGATCGGCGCGATGAACGAACTGGAGCTGGGCGATCCGTGGGATCTGGCCACCGATATCGGCCCGGTCATCACCGCCGCGGCGCGCGACGAGATCGTCGGGTATGTCGATACCGCCGAAGCGGAGGGGCGGCTCATTCACCGTCTGACTGTGCCCGGCGCGGGCACCTTCGTCGCGCCCGCGCTGATCGCGGTCGGCGGCATCGGCGACCTCCAGCGCGAGGTATTCGGCCCGGTGCTGCACCTTGCCACTTTCAAGGCGCGTGACCTCGACCGGGTGATCGCCGATGTGAACGCCACCGGCTACGGGCTGACCTTCGGGCTGCACACAAGGATCGACGACCGGGTGCAGACCATCGCCGACGCGGTGCGGGCGGGCAATATCTATGCCAACCGCAACCAGATCGGCGCCATCGTCGGCAGCCAGCCATTTGGCGGCGAGGGGCTGTCGGGCACCGGGCCAAAGGCAGGCGGGCCGCACTACCTCGCCCGCTTCACCCGCGCTGCCGCCAGCCGGGCAAATACCCAGCCGGAAGGCATGGCCGACACCGCCAAGATCGCGGCGGCGCTCGAGGCCGGGGCAAAGGCCGCCGCAACGCCCTCTACCCGGCTCCTGCCCGGCCCGACCGGCGAGATGAACCGGCTCTCGACCCTGCCGCGCCCGCCCGTCCTGTGCCTCGGGCCGGGGCCGAAAGCGGTGCGTGCGCAGGTGGCGGCGGTGGAGAGCCTTGGCGGACGCGCGATCGGTGTGGGCGCGCGGCTCGACCCGGCGGCGCTGGCCAGCCTGCCGCCCTTCGGCGCGCTGCTGTGGTGGGGCGACGACGATACCGCGCGCCGCTACGCCGAGGCGCTGGCGGCGCGGGCGGGGCCGATCCTGCCGCTGGTCACCGGCCAGCCCGATCCCGGCCATCTGCTGCGTGAGCGCCATCTCTGCGTCGACACCACCGCCGCCGGTGGCAATGCCAGCCTGCTGGCGGGCGGCTGACGCCTTTTCCAGACGAAACCCCCAGGCGCCGTGGTGCGGCGCCTGGGGCATGTTTGCGTGAGTGGTGTGGTCGGGCCGGTGTCAGCCCTTTGCCTTCAGGTCGTTGTAGAGCTGGAACGCCTGCTCCGGCGTCTCATGCTCGTGGACGACCTTCGACACCGCCTG
>SWCA01004236.1_pt1 | contig 14466 bp, 13 predicted proteins | sample 4692961 | NCBI WGS metagenome assembly SWCA01 (sample SAMN10267275, study PRJNA491770) | bioreactor metagenome | isolation source: DHS bioreactor inoculated with | place: Japan: off Shimokita Peninsula
AAGTGGCGGGTGAAAAACCGGATCAGGATAGCACCGTGCTGATTCATCAGCGGGCGTTATTGCTCAATGGAACCCTGCTGGAAGATACGTACCGGCGAAACAAGCCCGACGAGGTGCGGCTGGTCGAACTGATTGAAGGTTTGCAGGAAGGCTTGCAACTCATGGGCAAAGGCAGCCGTTACAAATTCTGGGTGCCGGCCGATCTGGCCTGGGGACGAAAGGGAACCAGCAACAAAATTCCACCATTTGCGGTTCTTTCGTTCGACATCAGGCTCGTGGATCTTGTTGGTTAGTCGACATTCGGGAAAAAACATCACGTTCATTTTCTGGTTCTCAGGCTTCTGGCATTAATCTTGTGTAGTGCACTTAAACGTTGTTAAACATCATTTAAAAATAAGCACATGAAAACAATTACCAGTCTTTTTTTAATTCTAGCCCTGGCTGTCTTCTCGTCTTGCGAAGGACCCATGGGCCCTCCCGGATTTGATGGAGAGGATGGTGAAGATGGAACTTCCCTGCTGGGGAGTGTCTTCGAAATTGAAGGCGATTTTACGGAAGCAAACGGATATGAGCTGTACTACGAGTTTCCATCCAATTTTGAAATTTACGAAACCGATATCGTTATGGTGTACATCCTTTGGGATGTGGCCGACGGCGGAAATGGATCGACGCTTGACGTTTGGAGGCCCTTGCCGCAAACCATTGTTTTGGACGATGGCGTGATTCAGTACAATTTTGATTACACGATAGCTGATGTAAAAGTGTTTATGGATTTTACGGTGAGCGAATTGCTGCCGGCTGAAACCGATGACCAGGTTTTCAGAATCGCGGTGTTACCTGCCGACTGGGCGATGGATAAATCGGTTGATATCAATAGCCTGAACTCAGTGATGAAATCGCTGGAGGTGAACCCAAACACCATGAAGAAATTCAGCCTGACCAAATAGGGTATTCAAACATCTACGCAAAAAGAAATGTCACTTCAGGTTTATTGAAGTGACATTTCTTTTTGCATCGTTGTGCAGCTGATTTGATATTCATGCCGATCCTGTGAGTTGTCTCTCCCTCGGTTCATCCGCAGGACTCCGTTGGAGTAGCATGTTCATCACCCCGTGCGCAGCTCGGGGGAGCGGACAATTAAGAATGAGCAAGCACGGAAGTGGGTGCAACACAATGGGTCAGTAAAGACAAGTGGATGGCAACCCCATGCATGGGAATAGTGAAAGGGTTGTTGTAATTATCCCTACAGGATCGCAGGCGGACAAAATCGGGATCACTTGACATTTTTGTGGTAGAATTCAAAAAAACAAATTGGTGTAGATGAATGAAGTAGCGGGATTTGTTATTCAAACGTTTTTGGTAGAACTGAAAAGTTAGCGGTAGAGTTGATAAAAAATCGCGGTAGACCTCAAAAGTTCGTGCTTTATATCCAAAAATTCCAGCTTGTTGACGAAAAGTTGCTGCTTGGGATTCAAAGATTCGAGCCTGGTGGCGAGAAGTTGGCGTTTAGGATCGAAAAGTTAGTGCCTGAGAACGGAAAGCGAGCGTGTTTAGGCTTTTCGGTGTATCGAGCTCTTATTCCGATGCATCTATCGGGTAGTTTGCGGTGGTGGGTATATGTTTGTGAGAAAGGCGAGGCGAAGCATCGAATGGAACTCTAATGCTTGCCTCGTCCAAATTTTAGTATTCTTTCACTCTTCCGGAGCCAACAATGCCCTGGTCGACCAGTGGATTGCCTTTGTAAGTCACATTTCCGGAGCCGGCAATGCGAACATTCATGTTTTTCACAGCATGAACATCAGCGCTTCCCGAACCGGCAATTTTCACCAGCACATCGGTGGTTTCAAAGCCGATGCCTTTAAAATTACCCGAACCGGAGAGATTAACAGAAAGGTCGTCGGCCGTTCCGTCACCTTCAATTTTGATGTTTCCACTGCCCGAAATAGTCGCTTTCACGCGGTTGGCGTTGAGGTCGTTCAGTAAAATATCGCCACTGCCGCTGACTGAAAGATCGAGGATCCGACTTTCAATGGGCCCGTCGTTTTCAATGTTTCCCGATCCGGAAAGCGACAAAGCGCCGATTTCGGGCACGGTAATGTAAATTTCAATTTTGCCGGGGGTGAAGGTTTTGAACAGGTAATTTTTTGCGGCAAAGCGAATGATTAGTTCACGCCCCTTCACTTCGGTAATGATTTCTTCCATGGTGGACGTCTTGGCGACGATTTCAACAGACTGTTCGCTGCCTTGTTCCACATAGACATTGGCCGGGATACGAACCGAAATTTCGGAGAAGGAAGGGAGTTCGCGGAATTCAGTATCGGCCTTGGCCTGAACCGAAACGAACAAGGCGATTATGGTTACAAAAATCATTAATTGTGTTTTCATAGTTTTCTGTTTTTTAATGGTACATGGATTACTTTGGAAAGACTTTAAAAAAATGAAAAGGTTGCATGGTCAAACGGGGGAACTTTACCCTACGGCCAATCAGTCCAGATCAAAAATGCCATCAGGGCATTGCAGCACGAGCTTTTTGTTTTGCTCGTCGAGCTCAATCAGCAGTTCTTCATTGAAGGGAATCAACACTTCTTTTCCTTGGTATTGAATCTGAAACAGCAGGTTACCACCGTAATCTTCCACCTTTTCAATGGTTCCAATCTCTCCAACTTGAGGATCGGAAACAGAGAAGCCCACCAAATGGTGAAGGGTAAATTCTTCTTCGGGCTCAACCAGGTCTTCTTGTTTCAAAAAGACCGACACCCCGGACAGTTTTCGCGCTTGCTCCTCATCGTCAACCCAGTCCAGCTGAACAATGGCCGACTCAGCCGAGCGGAAACGCATCCCTTCCGTGCTGAAAAAGAAAGGAACCAACAGGCCATCCAACTCCAAAAAAAGCGTGGGTTCGTTTTCCAGGCTCAAATCATATTGTGGCTCAAAAATCAGGGAAAGCGCCCCTTTGATGCCATGTGGCTTCTGAAAGTAGCCAATCTTTTGGCAGCTGTTTTTATCAATCGTTTCCATGGTTCAAAAATAGCGATCTGCCCCGCGTGAAACAAGCTTAAAAAGGGATTAAAATGAGCTGCCGATGTGTCAAAAACTTCTGACAGGCGAATACTTTGAGAAAATCGATTGAAAGCCGTTTGGCAGCGCCAATGGTTTATCTATTTTTGTATGTAATGAACAAGCTTTTTGACATTCAGCAGTTTCAGCAGTTCGACAACATGGAGTTGATTGCCCGCGAAGTGGTTGAAGGTTTTATCACCGGCCTTCATCGCAGTCCGTTTCATGGTTTTTCGGTCGAGTTTGCCGAGCACCGGCAATACAACCAGGGTGAGTCAACCAAGCACATCGACTGGAAATTGTTTGCGCGCTCCGATCGTTTGTATGTCAAACAATACGAAGAAGAAACCAACCTGCGTTGCCAGTTGGTCATCGACACCTCCTCGTCCATGTTGTTTCCCTATGAAAAGGGCCAAAATAAGTTGTTCAACAAGCTGGCATTTTCGGCCTACAGTGCCGCTGCCCTCATGTATTTGATGCGCAAGCAGCGCGATTCGGTTGGGCTGACCTTATTTTCGGACCAGATTGAATTTCACTCCGAAAACCGGCTGTCCTCAGTGCATGCTGAGCTATTGTATGCGAAACTGGCCGGTCTGTTATCGGTCGGGAAAGATGACCTGCGCAAAACCACCAACACGGTTGATGCCTTGCACCAGATTGCCGAGCAGGTGCACAAGCGCTCGCTGATTCTGATTTTTAGCGATATGATGGGTGAAGGGAACGGCGATGATTTGTTTTCGGCTTTGCAGCACCTGCGCTACAATAAGCACGAGGTCATTGTGTTTCATGTGACGGATCACAAGCAGGAAAAGAAGTTCGATTTTCAGAACCGGCCCTATCGTTTTGTTGATTTGGAAAGCGGGGAACAGCTTAAGTTTTCGCCCAACGAGTTGAAAGAAAACTACAAAAAGGCGGTCGACCGTTACTTTGAAGAACTGAAGGTGAAGTGCGGACAGTACCACATCGATTTGGTTGAGGCCGACATTAACGAAGATTTTAAACAAGTGTTGCACCAGTTTCTTCGTAAGCGTAAAAAGCTCTATTGAATTTTCTTCTTCAAGGTACAGCTGATGGGGTAGTGGTCGGAGAGCACCACCCGGTCAACCTTAAAATTATAGCTTTCAAACACCGGGCTGTAAAGGATGTAGTCAATCCGGAACGAGGGCAACTTGCCCAGATAAGTATTTCCAATTCCGGAGCCGGAATTCACAAAAGCATCTTGGAGACCTTCGGCCGCCTTACTGTAGGTGTAAGATACGGGCGTGTCGTTAAAGTCTCCGCAAACAATGACAGGGTGCGGCGAATCTTGTATGAGCCGGTGCAGGGTTTCTGCCTGCTCGGTGCGCTTAATGAATGCTTGTTTCAGTTTTGAGCCGGTGTAGCGTACTTTGCGTAAACTTTCTTCCTGCTTGTCAAACGACAGTGAGTCCAGCGAGTTGATCTCCGCATCCGTAAACCGATAACTTTCGAGGTGACAATTAAACAGGCGAATGGTGTCCTGATCAATGACCAGATCAGAAATGAGAATCATGTTGGCCGACCTTTCAAAATGAACTTCATTTTTGGCGATGATCGGGTAGCGCGAGTAGCTGACCGGTCCGCCGGTTTTGCTGGCATGCACGTATTTGAGCCCGGAATCATGCGAAAGCTTACTCTTTTGTTGTGTAAACCGCTTCTGCCCTGAAACGGTCACCTCCTGCAAGCAGATCACGTCGGCTTCCTTGCTCTGCAAGTATTTTAAAATTTCATCGGCAACATTGTCTTCTTTGGTGTTCACTTCGCCATAAAAATTCTTCACATTATAACTGCTAATTACCAGGCCATCTTCGGTGGTTTCCCTTCCTGAAAGCTGAACGTAGTGGTTGAGGTGTCCGTAACCAATGGCGATGGCCAGGAAAGACAAAATGGCAAAGCGGGTTTTCGAAAAGACCCAAAGCAACATGAACAGCAGGTTGACGAGCAGAAAGTAGGGAAAGGCCAATCCGAAAAAGGCCGGAACCCACCACACTGCCGGGCTAATCTTGGCTGACAGGTAACTCATCAACAGTCCTGCGATGGCTGTCAGGTTGAAAAGGAGAAAGATATTTTGGAAGAATTTTTTCAAAGCAAGCGTTCATTTTGTGAGAAACTGGTCAGACAAATATAAAGAAAAGCACGAAAGCAAATCACTCCAAATTTACTGGTTTGACTTACTGCCCCGAATTTTTAAGAACGATGCTTCGGATACGTTCCGCAGGCAGCTCAGCCCGCCCGAATCCGGCTTGTTCGGCCAGATCAAGATAGGGCAGGGTGTGAAGATCGGTTCCCAGGCGTTTGGCCGCGTAAGCTTCGGCGGCAACAAGATCCGGAGAAAGAACCAGGGTTTTGTAATCCTTGACTCCCTCGGAAGTTACCACCCGGTATGCGTCCATGATATTCAGCACCGGTCTTTTATAAAATAGAAAGTCAAGCATGCTTTGGTTTTCCTGCTGCTGGTAATTTTCTGCCTGCCAAACCAGCCCCATCAGGTTGTGAAAAGCGCCAAAGTATCCGTCCGGCGTTTGTGGCTGCACCGCTGGCACATTGATGATCAGATCCACCTCGTGCATGACTTGGTGCACCTTCGGGCGCTTCATCACCTGCGCATTGGGAATGTCAATTTCGTGGTAAAGGAACTCCTTGTCGCCGGGAAGGATTTTGGCCCCTGCATCTTTCACCACGCGTTCAATGCCGCTGTTTTTGTAGCATTTGGTCCATTTGTCCTGCGTTTGATCAACCAAGAAAACGGCGCGGGCCCCGGCTTCGTAACAGCGTTCAACAAGGCGTTCGAGCAGCTCGGGATTGGTGTTTTGCCCGCTTTCTGGAGCTTGGTTCCAGCGCATGGTGGGCTTGACCAAAATTCGCTGGCCGGGCTCGACAAAGCGGCTTAAATCGCCCAGCGCGTCCAGTCCCAGGTCCAGCATGTTGGCCGCACTTCCGCCACGGACAATGGCCAGTTCGGCTTTTTGAGTGGCTGCAATAGCAGGCAGAAAAAATAAGGCGCCCGTTGCGAATAGACTATGTTGTATAAATTTTCTTCGTTCCATCGGTTGTGCTTTAGGATTCGAAATAGCGGGCAAAAATCATGCGGTTTTTTCCTTGCAAATCTCTCTTTAACCGAACGTCGGAAAAGCCAATTTCTTTCAACAATTCCCGACATTTTTCTCCAAAGGCTTCATTAATCTCCCAAAAAAGTTTTCCGCCATGGGTGAGGTAATTTTTCCCGAAGATGGCCAATGCGCGATAAAAAAGCAAAGGGTCGTGGTCGGGAACAAACAGGGCGCGGGCAGGTTCGTACTTTAGCACATTGTCGTTCATCTCCGCTTTTTCCGATTCGGTGACATAGGGCGGGTTGCTGACCAGGATATCAATTTTCGGGAAGGAATTGGGCAGCAACGGATTTAAAATATTCAGGTGAAAAAAGGCGATTTCGGTTTGGTTTAGCCCGGCGTTCATCCGGGCCACTTCCAAAGCTTCTTCCGAAATGTCGCAAGCCATGATATGCGCTTTAGACCAATGCTTTTTGAGGCTGATGGGGATGCAGCCGCTACCTGTGCCCACATCCAGAATTCGCAGTCCATCCGTTTTTCGCGATTTTAGAACCCAATGGACTAACTCTTCAGTCTCGGGCCGTGGAATCAAAACGCCTGGCTTCACCCGAAACGGAAAGCCGTAAAATTCGGTTTCGCCCAAAATGTACTGAATTGGCTCCCCGTTTTTGAGCCGCGCTGCTATTTGTTTAATCTGATCTTTCTCCTTTTCAGGCAATACTTCATCCTGTTTTAATACCAAATCGGTGAGGGTGTATTGTTTCAGTTTGCTGAAAATGATCCGGATAAAACTCTCAATTTCCTCCGCCGGGTAAAGCCCGCTCAATTCTTTTCGGATATCGTTGATGCTTGCCTGCATTTATTTGTATTTTTGGCAAAGTTAAGTTTTTCTGATGAACACAGCCGAAAAATACATGAACCGTTGCCTTGAATTGGCCCGCTTGGGTGCCGGCAGTGTGGCGCCTAACCCCATGGTGGGCTGCGTGATTGTGCACGAAGGCCGGATTATTGGCGAAGGTTTTCATCAAAAATGTGGCGAAGCGCATGCTGAAGTCAACGCTATTCGGTCGGTGAAAGATCAGGCGCTCCTGTCCGATTCAACGCTGTACGTCAGCTTGGAGCCCTGTGCACATTTCGGAAAAACCCCGCCCTGTTCCGATCTGATTATAGAACACCGAATTCCGCGGGTGTTGGTTGGTTCGGTCGACCCGTTTGCCGAAGTAGCCGGCAAGGGCATTGACAAAATGCTGCGTGCCGGAATTGAGGTGAAAGTGGGTATTTTAGAACATGATTGCCTTTGGCTGAATCGCCGGTTTTTTACTTTTCATCAGAAAAAAAGACCGTACCTCATTTTAAAATGGGCGCAAACACTCGATGGTTTCATCGATATTGACCGCTCGCAAATTACCTTTGGCCAGCCTACCTGGATCAGCAATGAGCTGTCACGGCGGCAGGTTCACAAACAGCGAACGGAGGAAGCCGCCATCTTAATTGGCACCAACACGGCGCTGAAAGACAACCCGTCGCTGACTGTGCGCGAGTGGCATGGAAAGCAACCCCTGCGCCTGTTGATCGATCGCAAAAACTATTTGTCGAAGAAACTGAGTCTGAAGAATCGCGTCCACCCGACCTTGGTTTTTACCGGGGAAGAAGTGGAATCAAAACCCAATCTGGAATACCATAAAATTGATTTTCAGTCGAACATCATTCCACAAATATTGAGGAGCCTTTACGACCGGGAAATCCAGTCAGTGGTCATTGAAGGAGGACAACATCTACTACAATCATTTATCGACCAGGGCTTGTGGGACGAAGCTCACGTGTACTTTGGGAACAACTTTTTTGTGAAAGGCGTGGCGGCTCCCCGCCTGCCAGTCGCTCCAATCCAGTCGGAAAATATGCACGACTCTTTGCTTAAGTTTTTTGTGAATCCGGCGTAGGGTGTAAATGCGTGGCGGCGTAGCTCCGCATTCGAAGCGTCAGGAAGGATTCTGCTCAAATCACCCGCGGCCCGTTTTCGATGATTGGGATCTTCAGCACCCGTTCAACATATTGGAAATAGTAAAACAGCTTGTGGTTGATCTCCAAGCCGTAGTCAATGTTTGGTTCGTAGTTGATTTGCCCTTCGAGCAACTGCGAATTTCGCCGCCAAATGGAATGGTAGTTCCAGGCGTTGACGTATTGCTGGTTCCAAGTTTCGTAATAGCTTTGCGAGCGGTACCACGAGGGTTTGCTGTTGGTGATAAACCAACTTTCGAAACCGGGATCCAAAACAATCAGTTCGTAGCTTACGCTATCTTCGTCATTGTTTTCAACAACTTCTTTCAGTTGAATATTTTTTGGTGTGCTACAAGCTGCAAAAACAGCAAGCAGCAGAATCAATAAGATATTTTTCATGACAAAATGCTTTGTAAGTCTATACGAATAAAGCGCGTGGTTTGTTTATCAGGCGAAAAATACAGAAATTTAGTTGGTCGATTTAAATCTCGCTTGAATGGTAGAATTTCTGAAGGGAATTTGGGTGTATGCACCGGGCACAATTATCGTTTTATATTTTATCACGGTTGTTTTCATTGCCATTTTAATTGTTTTGGAAAACCGCAACCCGATCAAAACCATTAGTTGGGTGTTGGTTTTGGTGACTTTGCCTGTTCTTGGAATCATTATCTATTCTTTTTTTGGACAAGAGTACCGGAAAAAGAAGATGTTTTCGAAGAAGGGTCTGTATTACCTCGACAAACTTCGTAAGCAAACCCAGGCTCAACTGCGCAGCTTGCCCGAAAACGGTCATTTATTTGATGAGAAGGTGTTGACTAAGCGTCACCTGATCAACCTGATGTTGTCGAATTCGAATGCCTTGCTGACCAGTAACAACGAAATCACCATCCTGCGGAACGGGAAAGAGACCTTCCCGGCTATTTTTCAGGCTATTGAAAAGGCGAAGCATCACATTCATCTCGAATATTATATCATTGATAATGATGAACTGGGCGGGCAGCTCAAAGACCTGCTCATCCGGAAAGCCGCTCAGGGCATTGAGGTCCGGGTGATTTACGATGATGTAGGAAGCTGGCAACTCCCGAAGAAATATATTCAGGAGCTACGCGATGTGGGGGTGAAAATCGACTGTTTTATGCGGGTTCGTTTTCCCATGCTGACTTCGCGTGTTAATTACCGAAACCACCGCAAAATTGTGGTGATTGATGGCGAGATTGGCTTTACCGGCGGATTGAACTTTGCCGACCGGTATATGCATGGCACCAAAGCCCTGGGGCGGTGGCGCGACACGCACCTGATGGTAAAAGGCAGCGCCGCCACGTCGATGCAGATTGTATTTATGGCCGATTGGTATTTTGTTTCGAAAAAAATTCTGAAAGGCGAACGGTATTTTCGTTCGCTGCCACAAACCAAAGGTAAGCTGATTCAGGTGGTGTCGAGCGGGCCCGACTCGGATTGGGAGAGCATCAGCCAGGCTTATTTTGCGGCCATTGCCTCGGCCCGCGAACGTGTTTTTATTGCCACGCCTTACCTGATCCCAACACCGGATATTATTTTCGCGATGAAAACCGCTGCTTTAGGGGGGATCGATATCCGCGTACTTTTGCCGGGGCGGTCAGATGCTTTCTTTCCCAAGTGGGGAACCGATTCGTATGTGGAAGAGCTGCTCGAAGCAGGGGTGAAGATTTACCGGTATAAGCCGGGTTTTACGCACAGCAAGCTAGCCGTGGTCGACGGCATTTTTTCAACTGTTGGCACGGCAAACCTCGATTTCCGGAGCCTCGAGACTAACTTCGAAGTGAATGCCATGATTTATGACGAGGGCATTGCCAGCCAGTTGGAACGTTATTTTATGGATGATTTGGCCAACAGTGAACAACTGGTACTTAGCGAATGGCAACAGCGCAGCAAGTATCGGAAAGCCAAGGAATCGTTTGCCCGCATTTTGAGCCCACTGCTATAGAAAAGAATTCCCGTGTTTTTGTCGACAAAGGACTTGCCATGAACGCTATTCCTTCAGAATAAACTTTCGGCTGCTCGCATTCTTGGCTGTTGGAAAATCATCGGGAATGGGCTGAGTCACTTTTCCGGTTGCGGCCCACTCGACTCCGCGCGTAAACGAAATAATGAATCCTACACCTTCGCAGGAGTAATCGTCGTGTCCTAAAGTGGTATGAAATATTCTTCCTTGGCCATAGTCGATCACCATCAGAGTTGGCTCGTGGCGATCGGTCGGTGCCTTGCCGGATTCATCTTTACCGGTGGCCAAAATCGTCATGTTTTCGGCCGGCCCTCTTAATTTGGCATAGCATTCATCTTTGGTTGTCAGCCATTGTGTCGGCATTCCGTTTGTAATCGGATGGTCCTTTACACGAACCGTAATCGGGATCAGGTGTTGTGGTCCGTGAGATCCGGCAGAACCCGGTGAGTGATCATGCACCAGTTCTCCCTCATTGGTGTAATACACGTAAGGGCCATCTTTCTCATTGCGGTCTCCCCATCCACCCAGGCCAATCATTTTGTTGTATTCATGCCAGTCTGGAAACGAATTATCGGCAGCATGCACCGAAACAAAGCCGCCGCCAGCACTCATGTATTCTTCCAGTTTCTTTTGGGTGGCTTCAGGCCAGTCGGCTGCGCGCCATCCAAAGTTTGAAATCACGACGTCGTATTGATCGAAGTTGGGTGAAAAATCAGGATCGGTTTTTGGCTCTTCCAGGTCGTGTGTTTCGCCTGCGTTTGCCAAGGGCAGGAAGTCCTTTTCGCGCTCCGCTTTCCAGGTATAAAAGGTTCGGTTTATATCGACTTCAAACAAACCGGTTTCTTCCAGGTACTGTTTCATCATGATTGTTGATTTGGGCCAAACCTCATGATTGTTCTGCCCATCAATAATCAGCGCCTTAAGCTTGGCAGCTTCTGTGGTCAAGGATAAACCGGTTATGCACATGGCAATGAATAGTGAAATTTTCATGTTTCTCATGGAGTAAATTGTTGGTCAAAAAAAAGTTATTGCAACAAATATATCATTTTTAGTTGAGAGCCAACTTCCATCCTTAGAGCGACCTTGCCGAACACGGATTTTATTACAGCAATTCAAAAGTATTTGTAAGGAGCAATCGCCAGATGGGGAAAATAATTTGTTTTTAACGAATAATGAATCGATTATTTACGTACAATTGTACCGAAAAACATTTAAGATTCAATATCTTTAAAGGGCTGATCATTAGAGTTTCGGACTTGGTCGGTTACGCAGGATGTTGAATCGTATTTAAGAATAACTAATTAGGATATTGATCGAAAACAAAATATGCAATCCACATTAATTCTACTGGATTCGGTGACCCAATGGAAACCCTATTACGAAACGGAAACCATTACAACAGCCGCAGATTATCTGCAAGACGAAGATCTAAGTAAAAAGCCGCTTTTGGTGATCAACCTCTGCGAGAAGCTGAATTATCACTCGGAAGGTTATTACTGTTCATTGCTTGCCCAAGCCCGGGGACACAAGGTTTTACCCGATGTGGATGTGCTAAACCGGATAGAAAGCGGGGCAATCGCGCGGCTGGACGATAGTTTGCAGAAACTGACCTACCGTTGGATTCAGTCGCTGAACCAGCCGGAGCAAGAACTCATAACACTGGATATTTATTTTGGAAGTTGCAATGTGCCCGAAATGAACAAGGTGGCCCGCTTTATCTTTGAGCATTTGCCGTGTCCGGTGCTGCGCGTGTTTTTTGCGAACCGCCCCAAGAACCAGATTGAAACCATCCGGCCCTTAAGCTTGAATGAGCTGAGCGATGAACAGCAGGATTTATTTGCCCAAGCATTGGATAATTTCAACAAGAAGGTATGGCGGCAACCCCGTTCGCATAAATCGGCCCGTTTCGATCTGGCAATTTTGCACGATCCGACGGAGCAGCTTCCGCCGAGCAATCGCGCCGCGCTGACCAAATTTCTGTCGCAAGCTAAAAAAATGAATATCAATGCCGAGCTGATTACCGAAGATGACACCATTCGTTTGCTTGAGTTCGACGCTTTATTTATTCGCCAAACCACTGCACTGAACCACATTACTTATCGTCTGGCACAGCAAGCCCGGCAGGCCGACATGGTAGTGATTGACGATCCCTTGTCGATTATTCGGTGCACGAATAAAGTTTATTTGAAGGAACTGCTGGAACGGGAAGGTGTTCCAACTCCCAAATCGAAATTGATCTTCAAAAATAACCTGATTTCTTTTCGTGATATTGAACAGTACCTGGGTAATCCCATTATCTTAAAAGTGCCGGATGGCTCTTTTTCTGTGGGCATGCACAAAGTTAAGGATGAAGCGGAGTACCTCAAGGCATTGGATGTCCTTTCGGAAAAGACATCGGTGTTTTTGGCCCAAGAGTTTATGCCCACCAGCTTCGACTGGCGTATTGGCCTGCTCAATGGCGAAGTATTGTACGCCTGTAAATACTTTATGGCGCGTGGGCATTGGCAAATATACAACCATCAGGACAACGGTAAGACCAAGTCGGGCGCTTATGAAGCGGTGCCCATTGCCAAAGTACCGAAGCACGTTATTCGCAACGCGGTAAAAGCTGCTTCACTGATCGGTAAAGGTTTGTATGGTGTTGATCTGAAAGAGCTGGAAGGCCGATCGGTGGTGATTGAGGTGAACGACAACCCATCCATTGATCAGGGTGTGGAGGATGCCATTTTGGGTGATGAACTATACCGTCTGATTTTACGTGAGTTTTTATATCGTTTGGAACAAAAACGTCGTTAATATGGAAACGTCAAAAGTGACAATAAGACTGGCAACAAAAGCCGATATTCCGGAGGTGTATCGGATGGAACAGCGTTGTTTTGATGCGGAGAGCTTTTCAAGGAGCCAAGTCAATTACCTGACCATGCAATCGTCGGGTTTCTTCTGGGTTTTAACGGAGGATGAAAAGATCGCAGGCTTCATGGTTTTGCTACAACGCATAAATAGCCAGGCTTTGAGGATCTACTCGCTGGCTGTGTCGCCCGAGTTTCGTGGCAAACAATATGCGCAGCAATTAATGCAAAAAGCTGTTCAAAAGGCCGGGGAACTGGGCAAGGATCGCTTGTGCCTGGAAGTTAGTGAACACAATCACGGAGCGATTCAGCTTTACCAGAAATTGGGCTTCCAGTTGACCGGAATCCGACCCCGGTATTATCGCGATGGAAGTAATGCTTGTTTGATGGAAAAGAAGTTGGAGACTTGATACTTGAGTACAAAATAAAGGCCGTCTCAATTCCGACTTCCTTTTTTTGTACTCAAGTATTGAAGGGTTTAGTGTTTGACAATCAATTTAAAGGTTTTTCGATGACCATCGGAATCAATCCTCAAAAAATAGGTGCCACTCATTTGACCCGATAAATCAATTTCCATGTTTTCCGTTAGCTTCTTGTGTATTTGCAGGACCTTTCTTCCTGATATATCGAAGACGGACACATCTGCTTCATCGTCGCTGACGTTTGAGGCTTTCAAATAGACTTTGCCGCTGGTTGGGTTCGGATAAACCAGAATTGTTGCCACGTTGTCCAAAATATTCGTGCCAGTGGGAAAACTGATGCAAACCGAAAAGTCAATCGAAGCTACTTCGCCAGCCAGATCAGTCGCTTTTGCTTTAAGGTCAAAGCATCCAATGGTTGGCGGTGGCGTTAGCGCAATGAGTGAATCGTTTCGGTAAACCAGCCAGGACGGAAGCGTATTTCCATTGGCCAGCGTGACGGTAATCTGCAGCTGATCATCCGGATCGCGGTCGTCAAATACAACTCCTTCTTCTGATGAAATCATCGTCATTAAGGTGTCCTTTGTTGTTTTTTCGATATCGGCAATAGCAGCAACCGCTTGTGGAGGGTCGTTAACCGGTGATACCTGGAGTTTAAACGACCTGTTCGTTTGTTGACCGGTAATCTCATTGGTAAGCACCAGGCTTAAGTCTGATTCGCCATAGGCATCCGGCACAAGATTAAGCGTCAGACTTCCGGTTGCTTCTCCCGAAATATAGTCCAAGCTGTACGAGCCGATGAGTGTATCATCAAAATCAGTCAACGCAAGGTTTAACGCATGAGTTTCACATTCCAGGCCATCTGCAATTCCAGACAGTTGGATGGTGATCGGAGCAGCCTCTTCCAGAAGAGAGAGATTAGCGATCGGGTCAATCAATGGAGGTGTAGACAAGTCGGACGTTTTCACTGTCAGTGACAAGGAGACCAGGCTGTCACATCCGTTGACCGCGGAGAAAATGTGTTCATATTCGCCTGTTTCGTTATAGGTTTGCCCCCCAAACTCATAACTTTCCCCTTCGCAGATTGTCGCTTC
>SWCA01006650.1_pt2 | contig 14377 bp, 17 predicted proteins | sample 4692961 | NCBI WGS metagenome assembly SWCA01 (sample SAMN10267275, study PRJNA491770) | bioreactor metagenome | isolation source: DHS bioreactor inoculated with | place: Japan: off Shimokita Peninsula
GTGGAAGGACAGGTTAACTACTAGTCACTTTGAAAACTGTTTTATTAGAATGATTGCTAATATTTCTAATACAATCACAAAAACAATTCCCAAACTGAATCCTATTGGAATTAATAATCTAAGCAGATTGGGTAAAGCAATTACAGGCATGGTAAAAATTGAACCGAAAAGTAAACTGCCAGAAAGCTGCAGTAAAACTTCGCTATCAGTCCAACTCTCTGAGCTTCGCTCGTTAACGCTCAATATGAAGACAATAGCATTCAAGACGATGATCGGGGCAATATTAACACATGACAAAATCAGTAAAACGATCATATCTAATTCATAAAATGTCGCTTTGTCATAAAGAAATATAAACATAACTCCAGAAAATAGAGTAAGAATAAATATCAAAATGGCAGCAAAAGGGAAAGCTTTAATCTTATCAATGTCAATCATTAAATATGCATTTTCAGCCCGCCGAAGCGAAGCTGAGTTGTTTTAATCCTTAAAACGTTGTTATGGAAAAACAAAGTCTCAGCAATTTAGCCAAACCCGTTGGATTATTTTTTTATTTGATTCAAAATTTTTGTTGTGCAACTCAAATACTCCCTCAATTGCTTTGTCAAACTGATTTATCCCAATGAAGAAGACTACGGTTGGGGAGAAATCATCATGGTGATTGTTCTGGTGATCGCTGCAGTTTTTGTAGCTTCAATAAGTCTTTGATGATCTATTCATTAATCGTCCGATCGCAAAATCAAATCGCGAACTTTCTCGCCCAGTGGCGTTAACCTTACGTCAGAATCGTTAGCGTGATTATACACAACTTCGATTAGGTTCAAGCCAATTAAATAATCAGTTTCATCATTCTTTTGCAACCTATATTGACTTGATATTCTAGTGACTGCGGATTGGAAAAGATCAACCGTATTGTCTCGTTTTAAACGTAAGAACACGCTCTCTTCCGTTGTTTTGTGTCGAGAACTATTCTTTTCTTGCTTTTGCTGACTTGCCAATAATTTTTTCATCTCTTCTTCGAGATTATCGTTGTCACTCTCCGCAGCCATACGCTTTTCTCTTTCCTCAGTCAACCTTCTTTCAAGCCTACCATTTTGAATAACTAGCCTATCTAATTCTTCTCTTTTTACAAGTCTATCACGATCAAATATTTTATAGATGAAAACCATCAACCTTTTATCATACAGCTCCACAACTAATCTGCTAATCGCGAGCAACAAAAACGTAAGTACCATCAAAATAAACGCCTCTACAACAGTCAAAAACAAATCTCCGTAGAAATTAACCGTTTGGTAGTACCCTTTGATGTACTGCGTCTTCATTTCAAGTGTATAGTAATCGTCGAAAACGAACAGCGCATAAACAAGCTCCCAGTTTCGAAAGAACCAGACTAGAATAATCGTGCCGAGAAATGGATTGGTGACTTTCTGCTTGAAGTTTGCAAAAACAGAACCGAAGAATTCAGTGAACATCAGTGTTGATCTAATTGGTTTGTCGCATAAAAATATATTTTTATGACTAACATTCACTCACTACCCTCCATTTTCTGATGATTTTCTTTTAAAATCATTTCCGACTGCGGGCTTCCTTTTTCGACAAACTGCACCATGATCCGGCGCCTTTCGTGCAGGGTGCTGCGTTTTCGTTTTTGGTATCGTTTGCCAAATTTACTTTTGATATAGCAATACTTCCTCAGAAAAATAGTCTATCGAAACCCACTGATTCTAGGAGGGTTCCAAGGGTTCCAAAAAGGGTACAACAAAAAGTTGGACTTGAAACGCCTTTGATGTCGCTGTTACTTTGCTATCGAAAATTAAAGTAAACGGACCGGCACACACCGTCGGGTCTATTAGTGTGAAACCAAAAAAACAAAGGCGTATGTTTTCAACTATTTCATGGACCGACTACCTAATTGTAGTCACCATACTTCTGACCGTTTATTATCTTTTTGTAGGGGCACGCTACTATTCCGTCGAACTGAAAGAGCTGTTTTCGGGAAAACGGACACTCCACTTCAGACACGCCCCCATGAACGTATTGTCCACAGAAGAACGGATTCTCACCGAAAAGGATGCATCTGATCAAACAAAGAATGATGACGAGCTTAACGCCGAGCGACTGGCCGTACATCTTAACCAGGTCATTTCATATGCCTCAAAAAGAAAACTTGGAACTGAAGAACTGAAGCAACACCTGCAATTGATACTCCGGGAATTCCCTGAATTCAAAGACACCACATTGCAATCATCAATCAATAACCTGATTATTTCGGAATGTGAAAAACATGGTGCAGCTACGCTGAGAGAGGAAGAAGTGGAATTGTTGTGGAACGATAACATGTAGCAGCCCTAAATGGAGTGTGCTTCCCCATCCGTCCCGACGCGATATAGCAAAAGTGATATGATTTAGTGGGTAGTGAGATGGCGAAGCCCTCCTTTTAAAATAATTATCAACTCAAAAAACACAAGCTATGAAAATGTGCAGATGGAAATTTAAACAATTAACCCAAAAACAATTGGTAGCGGCTGGTGCATCTTTGCTACTGGTCGCCTTTCACTTTGCAGCCTTTGCCCAAGACGGTCTGGCTGGGATCAATGAAGCCAATCAACAAGTTCGCAGCTACTTTGCGGCAGGAACTCAGTTAATGTATGCTGTTGGAGCACTAGTCGGATTGATCGGGGCTGTAAAGGTCTTTCAAAAATGGAATGCCGGGGACCAGGATACCGGCAAAGTGGCTGCCGCCTGGTTCGGAAGTTGCATCTTTCTGGTGGTTGTTGCCACCATTATCCAATCCTTCTTTGGAGTTTAACGAAATTCAGTCATGGCAAACAGTGTCTATCAAATCAACAAGGGGATAAACCGGAGTATCGAGTTCAAAGGTTTGAAAGCACAATACATCTGGTATTTAGGCGGCGGCGTGGTTGTTTTGCTGGTCCTGTTTGCCATTTTATATGCGCTGGACGTGCCTTCAGTGATCTGTGTCGGTATTGCACTTGCAGCTGGTGCAGTATTGGTGGCAAAGATATACGCAATGAGCAGCAAGTACGGTGAACATGGTATGATGAAAGCCATTGCCAAACGGAGGGTTCCCAAAGCCATTAAAACCTACAGCAGAAAAGTATTTCTTCAAAAATAAGCGAAAGCAAACTACCATTCAGTCAAATCAAACCCAGGTAAAAAACTGAGTATGGAAAAGTTATTGGATGATATTTTCCCGATCATGGGTGTAGAACACGATTGCATCCTGTCAGGCCAAGGCGATGTGACCGTAGCTTTCCGGGCCGAATTGCCAGAAATATTTACTTTGTCCGATCAGGAATATGAAGCTTTTCACCAGACATGGGTCAAGGCAATCAAAATTCTACCCAAGTTCAGTGTCTTCCATAAACAGGACTGGTTTATTGAAAGCAAATACGAGTCGAACTTTTCAGAAGGGGAAATGAGCTTCCTCGCACGGAGCAGTGAACGATTTTTCAATGAGCGCCCTTTTTTAAAACACACCTGCTACATCATGTTAACCCAAAAACCAGCCAGGAGAAAGCCTTCCAGTTCGCTGTTCTCGACCCTGATCAAAAAATCCATCGTACCTGAGGAAACATTGAAGCCCCAGTTGCTACAGGACTTTCTGGACTGTGCAGGACAATTCAGACGCATATTGGAAGACAGCGGATTTGTAACTCTAACCCGTTTAAGAGAGGCTGAGTTAATGAGCCAAAGCCGAAAAGCAGGTTTGATCGAACGCTATTGTCACTTGCACGAAAATGATTCCGCTATAATCTTTAAGGATATAAATTTAGAAGAGAATATGCGTATCGGCGGCCAATACTGCCAACTCTATACCCTGGGAGATGCAGCCGACCTCCCCGCCCTTTGTGGGCCACGCATTAACTATGACCGGTATTCAACGGATAAATCTAAGTTCAGCACCGGTTTCGCATCAACTTTGGGGCAGCTGCTTTCCTGCAACCACATTTACAATCAATACATTTTTATTGAAGATGCGCAGCAGATCGTTCGGAAGCTGGAACAAAAAAGACTCCGGCTGCAATCACTTTCCGCCTATAGCAGGGAGAACATGATTGCAAGGGATGCCACGAATGATTTTTTAAACGAAGCCATCAGCCAGCAACGGCTTCCGGTTAAGGCACACTTGAATGTATTGGCATGGACGAAAAATAAAGATGAACTGAAAGACCTCAAAAACAAGGTATCCTCAGCATTGGCTCAGATGGATGCTGCTGCCAAACAGGAAACTGTAGGAGCTGCACAAATCTTCTGGGCGGGAATCCCGGGCAATGCGGCAGATTTTCCGATGAACGACACCTTTGATACGTTTGCAGAACAGGCCTGCTGCTTTCTGAACTTGGAAACATGCTACCATTCTTCACCCAGCCCGGTGGGCATCCGCCTGGGTGACCGGCTGACCGGGAAACCGGTGCATGTGGATATCAGCGACGAACCCGTGAAGAAAGGTATCTGCACCAACAGGAACAAATTCATTTTAGGGCCAAGCGGTTCAGGTAAAAGTTTCTTCACAAATCACATGATACGCAGTTATTATGAGCAGGGCACACATATCGTATTGGTGGATGTCGGGCATAGCTATAAAGGGCTGTGCGACATGGTTAAGGGATACTACTTTACCTATTCTGAAGAAGAACCCATTCGCTTTAATCCGTTTTTCATTGGCGAAGGCGATTCGCTGGACACAGAAAAAAAGGAGAGTATCAAGACCTTACTACTTGCTCTATGGAAAAAAGACACGGAAGAATTTAAGCGCAGTGAATATGTGGCCTTGTCCAATGCCATCAGCGGCTATTTCAATTATCTCGGCACCCATCGGGAATTGTTCCCCTGTTTTGACACCTTTTATGATTTCCTGAAGGATGTGTATGTCGACAAACTGAAGTCCGACAAGGTCAAAGAGCGGGATTTCGATATCGGCAATTTTCTGTATGTCCTACGCCCATATTACAATGGCGGTGAGTTTGACTACCTGCTCAATGCCAGGAAAAACCTGGACTTCTTGCATGAACGGTTCATTGTGTTTGAACTGGACAACATAAAAAACCATCCCATTTTATTCCCCGTTGTGACCATCATCATTATGGAGGTTTTCATTAACAAGATGCGAAAGATGAAGGGCTCCCGGAAGATGATCTTAATAGAAGAGGCGTGGAAAGCCCTGATGACAGAGGGGTTTGCTGAATACATCAAGTACCTGTTCAAGACGGTGCGCAAATTCTTCGGAGAGGCCATTGTCGTCACGCAGGAAGTTGAGGACATCATCTCATCGCCTGTTGTCAAACAGGCCATCATCAATAACAGCGATTGCAAAATTCTGCTTGACCAGTCAAAATACCAAAACAAATTTGACCAGATCCAAGACCTGCTGGGGTTGACCGAAAAAGAAAAGGCATTGGTGCTGTCCGTGAACAAAGCCAATGATCCCACTAAGAAATATAAGGAAGTATTTATCTCGCTGGGAGGCATGCTGTCGAAAGTGTACCGCACGGAAGTGAGTCTGGAAGAATACCTGGCCTACACCACCGAAGAAACGGAGAAGGTGAAAGTGCAAGCTTACGCCGAACAGTTTGGCGGCGATATGCAAAATGCCATCGCTGCACTGGCCAATGACTTGAGAAACAAAAAATCATAAAAAAGAACAGACAATGAAAAGATACTTCAAAATAATGACGGTTATCCTGCTGTGCTGTTCCTTGTCTGTACTGCCTGTTGGTAGGGCGAATGCAACACCTCTCGCGATACTGGAAATTATCAAAGCAGGCGTTACGAAGGCCATCAAAGCCATTGATCTGAAAATCCAGCGGATGCAGAACAAGACAATCTGGCTGCAAAATGCCCAGAAGACATTGGAAAATACGCTGACCAAACTCAAACTGGACGAGATATCAGAATGGACAGAGCAGCAGAAAACCTTGTATGAAGGATACTTTGAGGAACTGGCAGAAGTAAAATCAATCATTTCGTATTACCAACGCATCCGCGAAATTTCCCGAAAACAGACCAAGCTGGTGAAAGAATACCAATGGGCTTGGGGCACGCTAAAACAAGACAAGTATTTCACACCCGACGAACTGGATTATATGGCAAAAGTCTATTCGGGAATACTGGACGAAAGCATAAAAAACATCGACCAAATATTCCTTGTCATCAATTCTTTTACCACAACCATGAGCGATGCCAAAAGACTTGAAATCATCAATACAGCGGCAGACCAGGTCGACGCGAATTATTATGACCTGATCAGGTTTAACCAGCAAAATATCATGCTTAGCCTGCAACGTGCCAAAGAATACAATGATGTTGACGCAGTCAAAAAATTATACGGACTTCCATAAACAACAAAAACGACGGACATGAAAAGAATACTGATAATCCTGCTACTTGCAGGTTGCGCAACCAGTTTAAGGGCACAGAATTTTGACGAATGGTTCCGGCAGAAAAAAACACAAAAGAAATATCTAATCCAGCAGATTGCAGCCTTGCAGGTGTATATCGGCTATGCCCAAAAGGGTTATGCTATTGCAAAGGAGGGCTTGGATATTATTGGAAATCTCAAAGAGGGTGAACTGGGTCTGCATACCGATTATTTCAATTCCCTTAAAACCGTCAACCCGGAACTTAGGCAATATGCAAACGTGTCGGACATCATGGCGATACAGGCTAAGATCGTTCAACGCTGTAAGCAAACTCGCCGCCGTGCTCAGGGAAGTAATTTATTCAATGCGGAAGAAAAAGACTACATCGGAAGGGTATTGGATAGGCTACTGGATGATTGCACAAATGTACTGGACGAATTGCTGACTGTAGCAACTGATGGCAAGCTGGAGATGAGGGACGATGAGCGGCTGGAACGAATTGACATGCTGTATCAGGAGATGATGCGACAATACACATTCTCCCAAAGTTTCAGCAATGAAACATTGCTTATGGCCATGTCAAGGATAAAGGAAAGTCATGAAACCGAAACCGTACGCTCCCTGCACGGCATAACCGGAAACTTGCAATGAAAAAACTAGCTGTCATTTTTGGAATTACAATTTTCAGCCTGTCCCTTCCAAATAAAACCTTAGCGCAGGCTGACGAAATTGCTCAGCTTTTGCTAAACGTGGAGAAACTGGCGCAATTCGAACAGATTTTGTCGGACATGAAGAAAGGATATGAAATTCTGAATGGCGGATACAACACCATTAGGGATCTTTCCGAGGGAAATTTCAACCTGCACAAGACTTTTTTGGACGCGTTGATGGAAGTAAGTCCGGCTGTGAAAAATTATAAGCGGGTAGCCGACATCATCAACTACCAACTCATTCTGGTCAGGGAATACAAGTCGGCATTTAACCGGTTTAAGCGTGACAACAATTTCAACCAGCAGGAACTGGCCTACCTTCGAAAGGTATACGAAAACCTGTTTGACCAAAGCCTCAACAACCTGGACGAACTGCTTCTCATCGTCACCGCAAACAAACTTCGCATGAGTGACGATGAGCGCCTGGCTGCAATTGACAGGATCTATGCGGATATGCAGGATAAGCTGGTGTTCCTTCGATATTTTAACAACAATACCACGATACTGGCCTTGCAGCGTGCAAAAGAACAAAACGATGTGGTAACAATGAGCCAGATTTATGGCATCAGTAACTGAAAAAATACGAACATGGCACTGATCAAAAAGTCGATATACTTCGTAATCGCGGGATTGCTATTGCCTTTCATCGGGAGGGCACAAAGCCTGGCGGATGAAATGAACAGCCTGCATGGCGTGTTGGAACAGCTCTATGATGAGATGATGCCTTTGTGCAGCCAATTAATTGGCGTTGGCCAGGGATTGGCTGGTTTTGCCGCTACCTGGTACATCGCCTCGCGAGTCTGGCGACATATTGCCAATGCGGAGCCTGTTGATTTTTACCCCTTGTTCCGTCCGTTTGTGATTGGTTTCTGCGTGATGGTTTTTCCGTCGGTACTGGGTATGATCAACGGGGTGATGAAACCGATCGTTACCGCAACTTCCGGAATGGTCGAAAACTCCAATCAAGCAATAGGACGTCTTTTGAAGACAAAGGAGGAAGCCATCAAAAAAACGGCAGCGTGGCAGATGTATGTTGGCGAAAGCGGAGGCGGCGACCGGGAAAGGTGGTACAAATACACGCACGACAGTGCCGACTCTTCAGGTGAGAGCGTATTGGACGGGATCGGCAACGACATCAAGTTTGCTATGTCCAAGGCCTCTTACAATTTTCGTAATTCGGTGAAAGAATGGATGAGTGCGGTGCTGCGGATACTTTATGAGGCAGCGGCACTTTGCATCAATACCTTGCGGACCTTCCAACTAATCGTGTTGGCGATCCTTGGGCCATTGGTGTTTGGCATTGCCGTATTTGACGGGTTCCATCACACACTCACGGTCTGGATAGCCCGCTATGTCAATGTCTTCTTATGGCTACCCGTAGCCAATATCTTTGGCTCAATCATCGGGAAGATACAGGAGAAGATGCTGGAACTCGACATTTCTCAGGTCCAAGGCTACGGCGACACGTTCTTCAGCCGAACGGACGTGGCTTACCTCGTGTTCCTCATTATCGGCATCGTGGGCTACTTTACTGTTCCATCGGTCGCCAATTATATCGTCCACGCTGGCGGCGGCGGTGCATTGGGACAAAAAGTGACCAGAGTCTTCAGTAGTTCGTCCCGTGCAGCGGTAAAGGTCGCATCAGGCGGAGCAGGCATGGCTGCCGATGCCATGGGCAATGCTGCAGGCCAAATGTCGCAAAGCATGGCCAGCCACGGCAAAACGAATCCTTATCTCAGTGACAATACCGGCGGCTCCGGTTCTGCTTATATGGGCGACAAATTAAAAGGCAATTCCTGACAAGTTAATGATTAAATGAAAAGGCGATGTTTCAAAAGATGAAAAATATTGATACTGCTTTCCGCTATGTTCGAGGCTTTACCATGTTGGCTATCATAGGTAGTGCAATAATCTCCTGCTTTGCGCTGTACAAAAGCTTCAACCTGGTATCGCAGATGCAGGATAAGGTCTATATCCTCGCAAACGGCAAAGCACTGGAAGCCTACGCCTCCGACCGAAAAGACAATATACCGGTGGAGGCCCGGGATCATGTAAAAACCTTCCACCATTGGTTTTTTACCTTGTCGCCGGATGACAAAGTCATTAAAACGAACCTCGGCAAAGCGCTTTACCTTGCTGATGCCAGTGCAAAACGGGAATACGATAACCTGAGGGAAAACGGCTACTACGCGGGTATCATTTCCGGCAATATCAGCCAAACCATCAAGGTAGATAGCATCACAATTGACACAAGCGAGTATCCTTACCGCTTCAGGTGCCATGCCGTCCAGAATATTGTCCGCACCACCAGCATTGTTTCCCGAAGCCTGGTAACCGAAGGGGCCCTTCGCAATGTTTCCCGCAGCGACAACAACCCGCACGGCTTTTTGATTGAGCGCTGGAATATTATTGAGAATAAAGACATCAAAACACAGAATCGCAGATGACAACCTAAAACTGGTTTATAAAAAAAGATAGCATATGACACACCCATTTAGAAATAGGAAAAAAACAGCAACTGGAAATATTTGGTTCCTGGTCCAAACCAAGTGGGCAAAATGGATGGGAAGAAGGACGGAAAACCTGTCCCGCAGAAAAATGATCCTCCTGCTACTGCTCTTCACTTCACTGACGGCGGGTCACAGCATTTTTCTGATTGGAAAAAGTGTCTCAGGTAATCAAGCCAATTCAGTTTCTGTAACTGATGTTAAAATCCCAAAACATGTGACGAAATTGGGCGGAGCTAGGCCACAGCAGGATATCACGGTTAACAACGATGTTTTCCAACGGATCATCCATTTCAGAGAATATATGGACAGCCTTGCCCGTAACGCTGATGGGAAAGCGATGTATGACAGCATTGTAGCAAACCGCCCGGGCCTGCTGGACAGCATCAACCTTGTTGAAAAAATTTATCGACCACAAATTAAAAAGTAAAGCTTATGGAACAGAGAACACAATCCCCCAAAGAGCAAAGGCAGCGAAAATTTTTGCTTGTACTGCCACTTCTCGTACTGCCTTTTATGACCCTGATGTTCTGGTCACTTGGCGGTGGAAAGGCAGGGAACGTAGATCCACAGCCGCCACTAGACAAAGGGTTCAATATGAAACTGCCGCATGCTTACCTGGAAAGTGACAAGACTTTGGATAAAATGGGTTATTACGACAAGGCGGCTTCCGATTCAGCCAAACTGCAAGAATTGATAAAAAACGACCCAAACTACAAGGTACCATCTCCATTAAACAATGCCGGACATGAAACAAAGGCAGGTACTGCCCCTGTTCCGGGGGAAGATGCGGAAAGGGGCGCTTTATTGCCTTCGCCCTATGGCAGTGGAATAGATACCAACGAAGAAAGGGTGCTTCGTAAACTGGCAGAACTGGATCAAGCCATGAACCAGCATACTACTGCAATAGAACCGACCAGAAATTTACGGCTCAACCAAAATGAAAATACCGCAGTGAGTACTACTGATATCGATCGCTTAGAGCAAATGATGCAGTCCATGGACCACTCAAAGGAAGAAGATCCCGAATTAAAACAGATTAACGGAATGCTGGAGAAAATTCTGGACATCCAACACCCAGACCGGGTACAGGAAAAAACCAGGCAAACATCAGAAGCCCGGAGAGGACAAGTATTTGCCGTTTCTGCTGCTTCAAATGAAACACTTGTATCGCTGTTGGGGGAAATGCCTGAAGGGATAAATAGCAACTTACTAAACCAGCAGGGGCAAAATAGTTTTTATTCTTTAGACGAACCAGTACTAAATGAAAAGAGACAAAATGCAATACAGGCAGTCGTCCACGAAACACGAACCCTTGTTGCGGGTTCCACCCTCAAGCTTCGTCTGGCAGATGATATTTATATCAACGGAATACTGGTCCCTAAAGACAATTTTCTTTTCGGAGAGACCATGTTGAATGGCGAAAGGCTTTCCATTAAAATAAACAACATCCGCTTTCAAAATTCCCTTTTACCGGTGGGGCTGTCCGTGTACGACATGGATGGAATGGAAGGCATTCAAGTGCCGGGTGCCATTACAAGGGATGTGGCAAAACAGTCAACGAGCCGGGCTGTGCAGGAATTTGGCATAACAACCTTCGACCCTTCATTGGGAGCACAAGCCGCCGGTGCAGGAATTGATGCAGCCCGTGATCTTATCAGAAAAAAGGCAAAACTGGTCAAAGTGACCGTGAAAGCGGGCTGTCAAGTACTGCTGAAAAATGAAATGTGAAAAAATTAATCCTTAACAATTAAAAGTCAAACGATGAAAAAAATAAGAGCAGGATTGATTACAGGGATCTTGTATTTGCTTTCATTAAGCTCCCTGTTTTCCCAGGATATAAACAACACAGGTGCATCGGCTATTGTGCCTTATCCACTTTATATTGGATATGACAAAACCACTAATCTTCTATTTCCATACACAATCATAAGTGTCGATCGGGGGAGCATAAACATTCTGGCCCAAAAGGCAAAAAATGTCGAAAACATCCTACAAATAAAAGCCGGCAAAAAAGGTTTTGAAGAAACCAACCTGACCGTCATTACAGCAGATGGAAAGTTCTATTCTTTTCTGTTGAATTATGCTGAGCGTCCATCTGTTCTGAATTTGGATTTCAATACCCCAAAACCATCCATGCAGGATGCGCTCTTTTCACCTGAGATTTTTAACGAAAAGGAATTGAGAGAGTATTCAAAAGCCGCTGCGGTTGAAAAGAAAAAGATCAGGGGAATAAAGGATAAAGGTTTCGGCATTTGCTTTAGACTGAATGGCCTGTTTATACATGACAACATCATGTTCCTGCGCTTGAATATTGCCAACGAAACAAATGTCAACTATGATATTGACCAGCTGCGTCTTTATATCCGAGATCAGAAAAAATCAAAAAGGACGGCGACCCAAGAGATAGAAATATCACCCGTACTTGTGCATAACAACACCGCCAAGGTAACAGGACAATCGGACAATACCATCGTGCTTGTCGTACCAAAGTTTACGATTCCTGATAAAAAGTATCTCGCAGTGCAGCTCATGGAGAAGAACGGCGGCAGACATTTGGAGCTGCATGTAAAGAACAGGAAAATCACAAAGACAGTTCCTATTAATCTCCTTGGGAATTGATAGGAGCGAGTAACAAATACGACATCATTTTATCTCAATTGATCTTAACCAGCATTTGTCTGTGCTAAAAATCTAAACATGAAAATCAGGAGTGACGATTATCAATATTTGCTTGAATACCTCATACGCAAACGTGGAGAAGGACAGGAATTTGTTGCCTTTTCCGATACTGCTACACCTGTTGACAGAGAGGAACTGTTCACGTTCTCCAATCAAGATGATGCGCGGGAGTTCTGCCATGAAACATCAACGGATATCGATACTTACGATTATTTGGCAATTCGATCTGCTTACCGGGCAATGGCGGAAGCGCTCAAAGATAAAAACCTATTGATAGAAAAGAACGGTATCGTTGATGTAGGTCTGATGGTGATCAGAAGGTATGAGCGATTGGAAGCAGAACAATTAATTAATAATCAAAATTCAATAGTTATGAATCAGAAAAATTTCGAATACCTGCGCGATCAGGTAAAGTACACCGGGTTCGGCGAAGGCCTGGAAGAAAGTCTAAAGGAAAAGTTAAGCAAACAATCTCCGGATTTTACGCTTACCCACACTGCCCAATACGGCAACGACGTTGCTAGTTCAACGCTGCAATTCAGCAAATCGAAGCAAAGTGACATGTATTTTTTCAACTCTTACAAGGTGAACCTGCAACGGGAAAATGTTCCGGATGCCATGGAGCAAACCTTCTACATCAATAAGGGAAACAATGTTACCCTGAAGGAGGCCTATAACCTAATGAGCGGCAGGGCGGTCAATAAAGATTTGACGAACAAAAACGGAGAACTATACAACGCCTGGGTTCAGTTTGATTTCAAACAGACAGACAATAATGGCAATTACAAGCTGAAGCAGTTTCACCAAAACTATGGTTACGATTTGGATGCAGTGTTGTCCAAACACCCGATAAAAGAGTTGGTGAATGAAGAATACAAGTCCAATCTGATGGATTCCCTGAAAAAGGGGAATCGCCAATCTGCTACCCTCCTTAAAGATGGTACAGAACAGAAGATCTTCATCGAAGCGAATCCCCGTTATAAATCCATAAGCATTTATGACAGCAGCATGCACAGAATGGTCCACAGTCAGTCCAAATCGGAAAAGCAAGTTGAGACCAAAAGTAAATCAGCAAAACAAGAGAGCAAAAAGGAATCTCCGAGCGGTGATAGCGATAGCCCGGAATTACCCCAGCCAGCGAAGAAAAAACGCAGAAAGCAATCCATCAGTTGAGATGAATCATGGAAACACTTAACCCTCTCTCCGGCTTCTTTTCGAACATCGAAAAGGATTATCGTATCAGTATCAAGCATATCGGGATTTATGCTGCATTGCTTCAGTATCGGCAGGAACATGGATTTGCAAATCCGATTACGGCATTTAGCTATAACATCATGCCCCTGGCCAAAATTTCTTCACCAGCCACCTACTTCAAATGTGTGAAGGAATTGAGCGAATACGGATATATCAGATACGAGCCATCCTTTAAGAGGAATCAAGGAAGCCGGATATATTTCACAGGCGATTGATGATTAATTCATCAATGATTCTATAATCAAAACAAGAGCCCTTGCAAGGGCTTTTGTTTTCAAAAAGCGATGGGTGTTCTAAAAGAGAATGCCAATGGAAAGATCAGCTTTTTACTTTTCAACTTAAAACCAAGAACAAAATGATGGAAATAGAAAAAAGATTTGACCGGTTGGAAAACTTGGTTTTGTGCACACAGAAGAAAGTCCTTAACATTCGTGAGGTATGCACTCTCACCGGATTGAGCAAAAGCACAATCTATAAACTAACCATGTCAGGGAGAATTCCTTATTATAAACAAGCCAAGCATCTTTATTTTGATCGTGTAGAGATAGAAAATTGGCTTAAAGAAAACAGAGGCTTTAATGTTTCTGAAATAGATAAGAAATCTTCGACATATCTGTCCATAAAAAGAAATAAGTGATTGTATAACCGACGTTTAACATACACTCACTCAGAAGCCGGAATCAAAATTCATTATCTAAGGGGTTGTGTGTATATTTGTGTGTATAAAAACAAAAAAGACCCGAACTCGGGTCTTTTAATTTGCTGATTATCAGAGTGGAGAATATCGGAATCGAACCGATGACCTTTTGACTGCCAGTCAAACGCTCTAGCCAACTGAGCT
>SWCA01004847.1_pt1 | contig 14376 bp, 13 predicted proteins | sample 4692961 | NCBI WGS metagenome assembly SWCA01 (sample SAMN10267275, study PRJNA491770) | bioreactor metagenome | isolation source: DHS bioreactor inoculated with | place: Japan: off Shimokita Peninsula
CTTTAACTGCTCCACTCTAACCTCCATACTCCCCCCCCTTGAACAATACTCTTCTATCACATAGTAAATCCTTATCTTATCTAATCTATGGATTTTACAATTGTGATACTGTTACCTTCATCTCCAAAATACATATGGTCCACGTAGCTTTTAATTAGGAATAAACCTCTTCCTTCTTCAGCAAACAAATCATCTGGAATCCTGTCAAAATCCATCTTTTTGTAATCAAAACCTTTTCCAGAGTCTTTTACTGTTACCTTGATATTTTTATCCTCTAACCACACTTCAACATCAATCGATTTATTCGGATCCTTATCAGACCCATGTATAATTGCATTTGATAAGATTTCACTTAGTGAAACCCTTAAAGCTATAATTCCTTTATTGCTCATACCCCTTTGCTGCGCAATAAAAACTACTTCTTCGGTAACCTTACTAATCATAGAAAGATGGGCAGGTACAGTATACTTACCACATGGAGTGTTTAGCACCTCAAGACCCACAATAATAAAGTTTTCTTTAGTATCTTTATTTTTCTTGTTGAAGTCTTGAATTTCACTTTCCAGGTTATCTAATAATACATCCAGATCACTTTCAACGTGCTTAGAAACAAGATCCAGTAAACTAACTGATTCCTTTATATTAAACAAGGGCGTATACAAAATTATTTTATCTCCCTTTGTTAGATATACTTCCTTTTCCTCAAATTGTGCATTTGGGTTGGTCCCTAGAAAAAGGCCATCCGCCTCTAATAAGCTTATTTTTTTATTAAGCTTATTATAATGAATTGGAGGTTCATGGCCCCCATGAGAATACTTAAGGACTCCTTTTCTTTGATCTATATAGCCATAAAAAGCTGTACAAGAGAAGCCCTCTTGATGTTTTTTGCTATCGCTAATGAAAGCGTTCACACGCTGTAGAATTCTACTTGGAGATGTTACTGTACTCGCAGCCTGTTCAACCGCTCCTATGATTTGGGTAATCATCAATGCTGCTGGAAGACCTGATAGATTTATATCTCCGATGATAAATCCACCTTCATTTCTAGCCAAATGACATTTGAAGCTGCCACAGGGTTCAATACATCGTCTACACCTATCGGGATTTTTTTCTAAGGGTACTAAAGAGAAAAAGTCCCCCCCGATTTCAGAATCTGACACAACTCTAATGGAGACCTTAACTCCATGAAGATTATGATTGATTGATAAGTTTGTTTCCTTAACAATTTGTGCTAGCTGCAATTCTTCACTTCTTCTTTTTGAAATATTGCTCAGTTCTTTTTCCAATTCTTGATTTTTCTTATGAAGCTCATTCTCAGCATCTTTTTGTTTAGCTGAATACCATACAAAAATCAAAATAAAAACGATACTGAGAAATAAATATCCAAAGATATGATACAAATTACGTCACTCCTAAACATGTCAGCTATGAAAGTTAACTTTGACATGTGAAGCTTTGTTTCCTGCTTTTCGTATCATTAAATTTTATCAACCCATTTTATTCCAATCATCCAGAAATCTTTTTATGCCTATGTCTGTCAGTGGATGATTAATCATCTGCAATATAACCTTGTAAGGAATAGTTGCAATATCTGCCCCTAATAGAGCTGCATCCTTTGCATGAATTGGGTTACGTATACTTGCGGCTATAATCTCTGTGGTAAGACCATGCTGTGCAAAAATTTGGGCTATTTCTGCTACTATTTCCATTCCATTATGACTCACATCATCTAACCTTCCCACGAAAGGACTTACATAGGTAGCTCCTGCTCTAGCGGCAAGTAAGGCTTGATTTGCACTAAAAATCAAAGTAACATTCGTTTTTATTCCTTCTTTATTTATTACTTTTACAGCCTTTAACCCTTCAGCACACATGGGTATCTTTATCACGATATTATTATGTATTTTGCTTAATTTCCTAGCTTCTTCTATCATACCATCTGCCTGCATACTTATTACTTCAGCACTTATAGGACCATCAACAATCTGGCATATTTCATTTACAACTTCTTCAAAGTTCCTGCCTTCTTTTGCAATTAATGAAGGATTTGTTGTAACACCACTAATAACTCCTAGATCATTTGCTTCCTTAATCTCTTCAATATTAGCTGTATCAATAAATATTTTCATATTACTTCCTCCTTGTTTTTATGAAGGGAACTAGAGTTTTTTAAAAAAGGTGACAAGCGAAACGTCCCCTTGTCTTCCTAGGAAAAAAATACCCCGTTTTTAAAGGGGGTATTCTTAGTGTACCTATGCTTTACCGCTACTCCCAAAGAGTCGGATTTTTTCCTTTATTACCTCTTTCATTTCATCCTTTGCTGGTCCTAAGATTTTTCTTGGATCAATCTCCTTTGGTTTCTCTTCCATGACCTGTCTTGCCTTATTCACAAAAGCTTCTCTTAAGTTAGTATCTATGTTAACCTTTCTAACTCCCAAGTCAATGGCCCGTTTAATTGCCTCATCTGGTACGCCTGATGATCCATGCAATACTATGGGTATATCAATAAGTGAGGAAATCTTTTTTAATCTTTCAAAATCAAGTTTTGGTTCTCCCTTATAAATACCATGGGCAGTCCCAATAGCTACTGCAATGGCATCAACGCCAGTAGCTTCTACAAATTGTTTTGCTTCTAGTGGATCGGTAAAAGTAGCCTCCCTTTCAGTAACTGTTATATCATCTTCTGTGCCACCAATTTTTCCAAGTTCAGCCTCAACACTAACTCCTATGGCTCTAGCTACCTCAATAACTTTGTTGGTTAGTGCAATATTTTCAGCTAATGGATAAGATGAGCCATCAATCATTACAGAAGTAAAACCATGTCTTATACATCTCACAATCTGTTCAAAACTGGTTCCATGATCTAAATGAAGTGCTACAGGCACTTTAGTCTGCTCAGCTGCTAATTTAGTCAGCATTGTAATATACTCTAAACCTGCATATTTAATTGCACCCTGACTGGCCTGAACTATAACTGGGGAATTCTCCTCCTCAGCAGCTTGAACTATTGCCTGAATAATTTCCATGTTGTTACAATTAAAAGCACCTATAGCATATTTACCCCGCTCGGCACCCTCCAACAGTTCTTTTACAGTAACAAGTGGCATATTAACCCCTCCAAACAATTAAAAATTATGGTTATTATGGTTTTCTGTTTTATTAAACAGAAATCCATTTCTAGTTAGCTTTAATTCCCATGCTTTTTTGACCACCTGTATGTCCTCGTCCTTATCGGCCATTATCTTTCCATTTGCTTTACATTTTTCACAGCTAAGTTCAATGTATTCCGGGTATATCTCCACCTCAATATCTTGATTACCACAATTGCAGTAAAGTTTTCCTCTTTCTGCAATATCATATACATGCTCCAAAACCTCATACATAACTGAGGAATTATTAAAAAACTCTGTAAAACCAAGCTTATCTGCCATCTCAGCCAATGATTGATCTTGATTTTTTACTTTCTCTTTTACCTTTTCCTTTGAGCCTAAATAACCTACCTCAATTCCTGTTTCATCACACAATAAATCAAGAGGTATTTCATTAGCCCACATTTGGGCCCTAGTCACTTTTAACAAATGCCTTCCTTCACACATGGCACAAATATATTGAATCCAGAAATCCTGTCTTTTTTTTGTAGTTATCTTTACAATTTCATAACCACAGGAACACTTTAGAGTTGCATTATTAGAACCACTAAAGGAAAACAGGGATACTGACATATATTCCATTTTTCCACATTCAGAACAACGAATAGCTATAACTGTACTAGTAGGGATCATATATACCCTCCTCTCCTTTAAATAGTTCTAGTTAAAAGTATAAAATCCTTCTAACTTAGGACAAGCGCTTTTCTTCTCTGGTGTTAAGAAGTTTATGTAGTATCTCAATGGCTTCATCAATGTCAAAGGGCTTACTTAATATGTAATCTGCATCTAAATCTACATCTAATGTCTCCATGCCAGTCATAATAACAACAGGGCCCTGATAACCTAAATCTCTTATTTCAGAATAAACAAGCGTGCCATCCATTTTTGGCATTTTCATATCTAAAAAAATTATTTCTGGAAAATTACTTTTAAGCATTTCTAGTGCTTCTTCTCCGTCAGCTGCAGTATTTACATTAAAGTCTTCATTTTTAAAAGCTTCGGAGAGCAACATCCTAACACCTAATTGGTCATCTATAATGAGAACATGTAATCTTCTTTTATTATTCACAGAAGTTCCTCCCATTTATCCAATTATCCCACCCTTTCGTATAGTTCTTCTACCTTTATAGTAATTCCTTCTCTAAAATTCACTTACATTACGAAAAAACTTTGATAAATTGGGAAAAACATAGCAAACATTAGAAAAATTGACACAATCATTAGTATAGCGAAAACAAGTATGGGTGTAAGGGCAATAAAAAGAGAAATGCCAGTAGTTAGACCTTGACTTGTTCTAACAGAAACCATCTGCAGGTAAATTATCCAGATAAATGATAGTACAACAATTATCCAGTTAATAACTCCCGGTAACCTAAACAGGTTTATTATTGTTTGTAATACTTCTGAAAACAAGCTTGGCAGCATTGCAAATCCATAACATGCAAATAATGCTTTTGCATTACCTTTGCCCCCAAGTAAAGCTGCCCATAAGTTTAGACTTCCAGATACAAGAAACCAGGTTAATATCACAAAAATTAGCCCATAGGCTCCCATTAGAATAAACATGTAATTTATTACCTCAGTTGAAATACCTCCGAATTCTTCCATGACAACATTTCCTAATTCAGTATTTCTCAAATCAGATAAATTAAGAAACCATGTAAAGAGATAGATGGCTAAAACGGTTATAATACTATACCCAACTCGTGGTCTCTTGGCGAGCTTAGCAAAAGTACTATTTGGAGATGCTGCTGTTCCATATAATATTTCTACAAAGGATTGTTTTTCTTCTTCACTTTCTATAGCATTTTGTTCACTTTCTATTTCTTCCCCTAAAGTATCATTTCTAATCTCAGTTGTAGTTTCTTCTATAATTTTTTTATCTTCGGTCAATTTTTACTCCCCCCCTATGTTGAAGTAATATCTCAATTAATTAAAATTACTCGGATTTACTCCAGAGGGATTGCCGGATTGTATTGATATCCCTTTCCAGAGATTTAGAAAACTTTGGCTGCTAAATAAGTAATCTAACGGACCTGGTTTATAGTAGCTCTTAACCCGTGGTTGCCCAGTTATACCAGCCATTTCAGCTGCTGCATCAATAGCATCATAATAATTACCCAATTGATCAACCAGCCCTATTTCCTTTGCCTGGTTACCTGTATAAATCCTTCCATCGGCTAATTCCTTCACCTTTTCCCGAGACATTCCTCTACCTTCAGCTATAATGTCTACAAATTCCTCATAGATATCATCCACCATTGCCTGTAATATCTCTTCTTCTTCCGGACGCATACTTCTATTAGCTGCCCCCATATCCTTGTATTCTCCGCTTTTTATGTAGTAATATTCTATTCCCAGTTTTTCATATAATTCTTCGAAATTGGCTACCTGCATATAAACACCTAGGCTTCCAGTTATAGTTCCAGGGTTAGCTACTATCATATCAGCAAGGGCAGCTAAATAATATCCTGCAGACGCAGAAACATCTCCCATAGATGCTATAATAGGCTTCCCCGTTTTCTTTAGTCTTTTTATTTCTGTGGCTATCTCCTGTGAAGCGGGTACGCTACCCCCCGGGGTATTAAATCGTAAAACCACAGCACTTACCGAAGGGTCATTAGCTGCCTTTCGTAAGTGATCCATTACTGTCATGGAACCTGCTGATACACCTGATAAGAAATCTCCACCTGAGCGCCCACCCATGATAGTACCCTCAATGAAGACTACAGCAATTTGTCCTCTTTCTTCATTACTTGTAAAGCCTGGACCTGGAGTATCTACTAGAAAGGAGGCTACTATAACAACAATTAAGAGTACAAAAACTATCCCAACCATAACAGTTTTACGCATCACATTTCCCCTCTCTCTGATAGGCTTATTTCTCTTTCGCCATGAACAACAATTTTATATGGTCTCTTATCTTTGAGATATACTCTTGGAAGATTTAGCGGTGCATTTATTCTTCTTAGGGATACTTTAACAATATCATTTTCCCCAATATTGGAGCCAGTAAAATCAACCATTGATAGCTGCATACCTATCCTTCCTATTATTGGATAGATACTTTTCTCATATTCTACACCTAAAGCTCCAGGACCTTTTCCATAATATGATAATATTTCCTTGGCTATAACTTTTAATAAATCAATAAATCCCTTCGCCTTGATTTTTGGACTTACATTATAGCCATCTGCAAACCCCATTGGAACGACTCCTATTTTACTGTCTCTCCTTGTTGTAAACTCACTACCATAACCAATAGGAGAATGAGCAGGTACATTTCTAATGTTTATTATTTTAGCCATTGCTTGCCAGGGGTCCTTTATACTCTCAAATTTTGTTCCTATGGGAACTTGTCCAAATAGTAGAGTACCTACTCTTACCATATCAAGATGCATATGTGGATAATTTATAAGCCCTGTGCTATTAACTATATGCTTAATAGGTATGTCTATTCCCTTTGACTGAAAAAACTTATATCCTTGTTGAAAAAGAGCAAACTGTTTTTCAGAGAATTCTTTGTCTGATCCTGCCTTGGCTAAATGAGTGAAGAGACCTTCGACTTCTATGTGAGAACATGTAAGTAGCTCATCAATAAATGAAGGAATATCATTTAACCATAGACCTGTTCTTCCCATTCCAGTTTCAAGCTTTATGTGTATCTTAATTTTCTCCTGTACAGATGTGGCAGCTTTTTCCACTTCCTGAAGCTGAGCTTTGCTGCTAATTGATGGAATTATCCTATATTCTAGTGCTTTTGAAAGCTGTTCAGGTAAAAGAGGTGCAAACAAAACAACAGGGGAATGTATTCCCCCATTTCTAAGATTTATTGCCTCTGATAAGTTGGTAACACCAAAGCAATATACGCCAGATCTTTGGAGAATTTTAGCAACTTCATTCTGTCCAAGGCCATAAGCATTTGCTTTTACTACCGCTAATATTTTCGTGGTTGGTTTAATAGTTTCTTTTATTCTTTCAAGGTTATGTACAATAGCATCTGAGTCAATTTCAATCCATGTAGAAATCTCATTTGGAAGCTTGTATTCCGACATCTTTACTTTCCCCTTAACTTTTTCTTTATGGTACTAAACTTTTTAATAGCTTTACTGTATAAAGGTTCACCCAGCAGCCAAGCTTTATAATAAAAAGGTGAGTATACTAGGTCATATTCCCCTATAAATTCTGTATACTCTGCATCAAATCCTTTTTTAAAGCGATAGAGACCATAAATAGGACTATCTTCAGATAGGTTTCCAGGTACTCCCCTAAAGTCATACAAGGTACAGCCTTTGCTTTTTGCCCATTTAATCATTGTCCATTGGATTAAATAATTGGGCATTTTATTTCTATGCTCATTAGCTGATGCTCCATATATATACCATGCTTTATTGCCCATTATAAAGGCAAGGGTACCAGCAATAGGTTCCCCTTTATAATACGCCATAAATAGCTTAGCCATATTATTTTTTACCAATTGTTCCCACATAATATTAAAGTACTCATAGGAACGGACAAGAAACCTATCCCTCTCAGCTGTAACTACTAGTATCTTGTAAAATTCAGGTAGGTCTTCCTTGGTACAATCTTCTTTAATTTCAACTTCCTTTTTTTCAGCTAATCGTATATTATAGCGTGTCTTTTGATGGAAATTCGCCATGAGTTCCTCTTCAGATGGCTCTATATTTAGTCGAAAGACAAATTTAGGCTGCAATCCTTCAAAATTTCCACCCTTTTCAGCAGAAATAAAGCCTGTCTTTTTTAATAATCCTCGAAAATCTTCATTGCTTGCTGGAATATCAGGATCTATTTTCAAGAAAATAACATTTTCCTTAATAGCAAGCTTTTTTACCTCATCCATGAGAAACATAAAAAGCGAGTGGTCATTAATATCAAGAACAGGACCTCTAGTAGCATAGAAAATAGCTTTTTTAATGCCAGGCACATCTCTTTTTAAGAGACTTATTGCAGCAACTATTTTTCCATCTTCTTCAACAACAAGCCTAAAGGGTTTCCATCCTGTTAGGGCTTTTACTTGCCCCCATTCATAGGATTGAAGTATATGTCCTTTAGGACAATTTGCTATAAAATTGTTAAATCTAAGTTTTTCATCTTCTTTAATCAAATTAGCCTCCCGGAATCACATTTTTCCTCCTAGTTAAGATACGGGGACACACCCCAGATTTTTACATCACACTTCGCACTTCCTGCCTCTTACAGGTATGACTCTTCCTTCTCGCCTGCTTGTTGCTTCTTATCTCTTGCTTCTTGAAGTGCAGCCCCAATGAAGTCTCTAAAAAGTGGATGAGGTCTATTGGGACGGGATTTAAACTCAGGATGGAATTGAGTCGCCACAAACCATGGATGATCTTTTACTTCAATTATTTCTACGAGTCTATCATCAGGCGATGTCCCACTAATGACAAAATCTCTAGACAAGAAATCGTGTTTATAAGTATTATTAAACTCATAGCGATGTCTATGTCTTTCATAAATTAATTCATCTTTATATGCTTCCCATGCTTTACTACCTTCAAGAATTTTACATGGATATAGTCCTAAGCGCATTGTACCGCCTTTATCCTCAATTTCTTTTTGCTCAGGAAGAAGATCAATAACTGGGTGATTAGTGTCAGGAACAAACTCGGAACTATGAGCAAGTTGGTAGCCAAGAACGTTCCTCGCATATTCAACTACTGCAAGCTGCATACCCAGACATATGCCAAGGAAAGGCACCTTATGCTCTCTAGCATACTTTGTTGCAATTATCTTACCCTCAATTGCCCTATCTCCAAAGCCGCCTGGCACAAGAATTCCATCCGCATCTTTTAGAATTTCTCCTACATTGTTTGCATCAACATGACCAGCATTTATCCACACAATCTCCACCTTCGTTAAGTGATGAATTCCTGCATGGCATAATGATTCTGCAACGCTTAAGTAAGCATCCTGCAGCTCAACATATTTTCCTACTAGTGCTATTTTTACCCTATGAAGGGGATTTTTAACCTTATTAACTATTTCTATCCATTCGGATAATTCAGTTGGCCCACATTTTATGTTTAGTTTGTCCACCACAATATCATCCAGTCCCTGTTGTTCTAAGAGCAGGGGTACTTCATATATTGTTTTAGCATCAACTGCTTGAATTACTGCTTCTGGAGGTACATCGCAAAACAATGCAATTTTATCCTCAATCTCTTTTGTCAATGGCCTGCTAGCTCGACAAACAATCACGTCAGGTTGAATACCAAGACCCCTCAATTCCTTAACGCTATGCTGGGTTGGTTTAGTCTTTGCCTCACCAGCAGCTTCTAAAAAGGGAACTAGGGTGACATGTAAATACATTACATTTTCTCTGCCAACATCACTTCTTATTTGTCGGATTGCTTCTAAAAAGGGAAGTGATTCAATATCCCCTACAGTACCACCTATCTCGGTAATAACTACATCAAAATAGTCCTTTTCTTTGGCTACTCTTAATATCCTATCTTTTATTTCATTAGTTATATGAGGTATAACCTGTACTGTACCACCTAAATATTCTCCTCTACGTTCCTTGTTGATTACTGACCAATATATTTTTCCTGTGGTTACACTACTGCTTTTGCTTAGGTTTATATCAACAAACCTTTCATAATGTCCCAAGTCTAAATCTGTCTCTCCTCCATCGTCTGTAACAAACACTTCTCCATGCTGATATGGACTCATTGTACCAGGATCAATATTTATATATGGATCAAACTTTTGTAAAGCGACTTTTAAACCCCTGCTTTTTAACAAACGTCCTAGAGATGAGGCTGTTATGCCCTTGCCTAATGATGAAGTAACTCCACCCGTCACAAATATAAACTTTGTCATATTTTACCTCCCTACATTCTTTCAGGTGCTGTAATGCCAATTATTGTTAACACATTTCTTAAGGTAATTCTTACACAATTGACAAGGGCAAGTCTAGCTTGTTCCAAGTCTTTATCAGTATTTAATACTCTGCATTGGGTATAAAAGCTATGAAAACTGCTTGCCAATTCATGGGCATACTTTGTGAGTCTATGGGGTTCTAATGCTTTAGCTGCCCCTACTATAAGTTCAGGAAGCTCCATGATTTTACGAATAAGGGCAAGTTCCGCCTCTTCTGTCAATACGCTATAGTCAATCTTATCAGCAGGCTGCAAATTAATATTTCCTTCCTGAGCTTGTCTTAAGATACTACAGATACGAGCATGGGCATATTGAACATAATATACTGGATTCTCTTGGGATTGGGATTTGGCTAAATCGAGATCAAAATCCAAATGACTATCTGAACTTCTCATAACAAAGAAATACCTTGCTGCGTCTGCACCCACTTCTTCAATAAGCTCTTGAAGTGTGATATATTGACCAGATCTCTTGGACATTCTAACTATTTCCCCACCCCTAAACAGCCTTACAAGCTGCATTAAAATTACATGGAGTTGTTCTTGCTTATAACCTATGGCTTCCATTGCACCTTTCATCCTATTGACATGTCCGTGATGATCAGCACCCCAGACATTGATTGCCCAATCAAATCCTCTTTCAAACTTATTTTTATGATAGGCAATATCTGCTGCAAAATAGGTTGGAATACCATTTGAGCGAACTAAAACTTCATCCTTTTCATCTCCAAATCGGGTACTCTCAAACCAAAGAGCTCCTTCATTTTCATATACGTAACCATTTTCTTTTAATATTGAAATTGTTTTTTCCAGTTCATCAGAATCATGAAGTGTTTGTTCACTAAACCAAACATCATATTTCACTCCAAAACTCTCTAGTACTTCCCCTATATGGGTTAGCTTTTCTTCTAGTGCATATTCTATTAATCGTTCTTTGCGTAAATCTGATGCTGTGTCCACATATTTCTTGTCGTATTTTTCTATAAATTTATCTACCGTATCTTTAAGGTCTTCTCCATGGTAACCATCTTCAGGAAAGGGAGCATCAATACCATGTTTCTGCAAATAAATTGACTCTAATGACTTCCCCAGGTTTTCAATTTGATTTCCTGTGTCATTTATATAGTATTCTTTACTGACCATATAGCCTGCTGTTTTTAAAAGGTTTGCAACTGAGTCACCAAGGGCAGCACCTCTAGCATTTCCCATATGTAGTAATCCAGTTGGATTTGCGCTAACAAACTCAACCTGAACTTTCTTTCCGCTCCCATAGTGACTTGTACCATATTTTGTATCCATGTCTGCTACTATAGGAAGAATTTGATGTAGCCATGAAATGTTCAAGTAGAAATTTATAAAACCTGCTCCTGCTATTTCTACCTTCTCAACACCATCCTCTAATTCCAAAGTTTCGACAATTATTTCTGCTATTTGCCTTGGTGCCTTTTTAGCTTCCTTTGCCATTAGCATGGCTATGTTAGTAGCAAAGTCTCCATGATTTTTTTCTCTTGGAACTTCTACAACAAATGCCGGAATTGATTCATAGTTTATTTTGCCTCCACTTTTTGCCTGTTCTAAAGCTCTCTCCAAAGATTCAGAGATTTTATTTACCATTTGTTCAACAAGGTTCAAAACAATAACACCTTCCTTCAATTAAATCATAACACTAAGTAACTGTAATAAATTAAATGGTTGTCTTTCAACTTATTCTACCATATTTTATCTCTATTTTACCCTGTCGGACAAAATTTACATAGAGTTAAGTCGAAATATATCATTTTTTTATATAAATACAATAAAAAGCAAGACAGCGGAAGTCCCCCGTGTCTTGCTTTTATTTCACGAACTAAGAATATGCTTAATATGCACTCATGGATTTAGGTAAAGTAGCTATCCATATGGATTTTTGATTGCTTCCTGATATAGGCTGTTCAAGAAGGACTTCATTGGAGTCCTTGGACCATTCAATGTTGGCATTACTCATCTGACCACCCATGGGTGAAATCTGTATCATGTTTACACTTGCCTGGGAGGATCTCCAAACTAAGATATGGAACACTCCTGCCGCGTCATTAAAGGCTATCTTTTGGCCATCAGGTGACCATTTTATAGTCTTTCCTCCGCCTTTTGTTGTTAAACGACGTTCCCAGCTATTTCCATCAGAACTGGCCACCCATACTCCTTGCTGTTCGCCTGCAACGTTTACAGCAAGCAGTTTCCCATCGGGAGACCATGTAGCTGACATATTAGTTGCCTTAATAGTAGGAGTAACACTTATGGAATTTCCTCCATCAGCAGATACTACAATTATCTCTCCAACCTTTACGCCCTTGTCATCCCATGATTTATAATAAGCTATTTGTGTACCGTCAGGAGACCAGGTTAGAGCTTCTTTTCTATCCCCTGAATTAGTAATTCTACGAGAGTTTCCTTCCATATCCACTACCATTATTTCAGTTCCACCAAATCTGCCTGTGAGAAAAGCAACTTCGCCCTTATTTGACCATACGGGATTATATGCCCATTTTGATCCTTCACCCTTTGCATCTGCTTCTTCAGGGGTAAGGTTTTTCTTGTCTCCTCTACCTTCAACCCAAATGGTGCTTTTCCCATTAACTGTCTGTGTATATACAATATACTCTTTATTAGGAGACCATTTGCCTACAGTACTATAGCTGCCAATGGATCTTTTTCCTTCCCCGTTTACCTGACTTTCGTAAACCTGGAAGCCCCCATTATCTGCCATCATGTACATTGGTAAAGAACCAGTTGAGTTCCATGTTGCACCATCTACATTGTCTGCTAAAGGTGTCAATGTTACTGTACCAGTAGCATTAGCAATAACAATAGGTTCTCTTGTTTCAAAGGTTTCTTCCCTTTCAGTAGGAAGATTAGAGGCTATAACATGTGAAGGTTCATCCTTTTCAGTTGGCTTTTCACCTTCACTACCTTTACCTTCATTATTTTGATCACCTTGAGCAGCTCCACTATCGGGTGTAGTATTATCTGCCACCATGTTGTCTCCTGGAGCTACAGAAGGATTATCTTCTGTTTCATTATCCTGTTTAGCATCTGGGTCACCAACAACTAGATTTTGTCCCTTTGGATCATCAGAATTCTGTCCATTATCCTTATGCTCTTGAATTAATTGATCTTTATCCTTTGGGGTTATATAAACAAAATATCCATCTCCAGCCTTGGGGTCTATTGCAATTTGTGCCACCTGGTTAAAGCTAGCAACTGTAATGAATGTAAATGCAAGTCCTGCAGCAATTCCCACCCAGAGCTTGTTGAGTTTGAATTTCTTTTTAGTTTGCTTAATAGGTTCTTCAGCAGCACTTTCTTCTTTAAAGAAATTAAATGCAGAGTAATCAGTTTTATCTGTTCCAGTTCTTGAAGGTAGATTTGCCATAACTCTTTCAGCAAATCCATGAGGAGGTTCTACGTGCTTTACGGTACTCTCTAACAAATGATGAATACTTCTTGCACGGTCCATGTCAAGCTGACAGGAATCACATGTTGCCATATGGCTATAAAGGTTACGTTCTTCGTGTGTTGATAGTTCTCCATCTAAATATGTGTATATCATCTGTCTATTTTCTTGACACTTCATAATACTCCCCTCCTTCCATCACTTTATTTAATCTTTTTTGTAAAAGTATTTTCCCTCTGTATAATCTAGTTTCTATTGTTGTTACAGGCAAATCCAAAATGTCAGCAATTGCTTTATAAGACAGCTCTTCTAAGTACTTTAAGACTAGTGGAGCTTTATATTTTTCAGGCAGTTCAGCAATTGCCTGTTGAACTAACCTCTGAGTTTCTCTTGCTATGGAATATTCCTCTGGATGGGTTTCCTTGTTTGGTATTAAAGGTGAAAAGTCAATTACTTTTTCCAGAGAGATTTCTTGGTTCCTATTATTTTGGCTCCTTAGATGGCTATAAATTATATTATTTGCCACCTTGTACATCCATGGGAAAAAGGGCCTCCCAGGGTCATATTTTTCAAGGACAAGATAGATCTTGCTAAATGCTTCCTGGGCTAAGTCCTGGGCATCCTCAATGTTATTTGTTAGCCTGTATGCAAGGCTATATATTTGTTTTTCGTAGCGCCTTATAAGTACACAAAAGGCATTTTTGTCTCCCTGAATTGTCATATTGACAAGAATTTCATCGGCTAACCGTTCCACATATACACTTCCCTTAGACCCATAAATGGGTTCATCAATGATTAATTTTTCCTGTCACAATATACTACTAATCTTTTTGGTTAAATCTTGCATCTTTTTTTACATTTTTAGAACATTTTT
>SWCA01005679.1_pt2 | contig 14368 bp, 18 predicted proteins | sample 4692961 | NCBI WGS metagenome assembly SWCA01 (sample SAMN10267275, study PRJNA491770) | bioreactor metagenome | isolation source: DHS bioreactor inoculated with | place: Japan: off Shimokita Peninsula
AACCTTCAGAGCCTATGTCCCTGAAGGTTTTTTTATGTATTGTTTCAATAAAACCGTATTGGTGGTTTTAATAATTATTTCTCCACGAACTCCTTTAGAACGCCAACTACATAATCTACTTCGTCTTTGGTGTTGTATTTACAAAACGAAAATCTAATGGAAGGCTTTTGTTGGTCTTCTTCGCTTAAGATATGCTCCAACACATGAGATCCCTTGCCAGACCCACTTTGGCAGGCACTTCCTTTGGAACAGGCAATCCCTTTTAAATCCAATTGAAACTGAAGGGTCAATGCTTTTTCAGCAGACATGGGCAAACAAACATTCAACAAGGTGTAAGTACTTTTGGTATTATCAGAACAATTACCATTAAACTTAACACTTGGTATGGCTTTGGTTATTTCGGATTTAAAATAATCTTTTAATGCCTCTACATAATGTTTTTCTTCATCTAAATTTTCGTAAGCTAGAACAAAAGCTGTTTCCAAGCCTTTGATATTATGTACTGGTTCTGTTCCTGCTCTAAAACCACGTTCTTGAGAACCTCCAAAAATCAAAGGTTTTAAGGTATTGTTTTTTTTAATATAAGCAAACCCAACACCCTTGGGGCCATGAAATTTATGGGCTGCAGCAGTCATAAAATCAATTGGGGTTTCTTCTACATTCCATTTATAATGACCAATGGATTGAACCGTGTCACTATGCAACAAGGCATTGTTGGCTTTGCAAAGGGAAGACACTTTATCTATATCCAAAATGTTTCCAACTTCGTTATTCACATGCATTAAACTCACCAATTTCCTCTCGTCGTTTGCTGTTAACAGTCTTTCCAGATCATCATAATCTGGAGTGCCACAGGCTTGAAGTTTTACATATTCAACAGTAACATCATACTCGTTTAGCAACTCTTCAACGGTATGCAATACAGCATGGTGCTCTATTGGAGAGGTGATAATGGTAGTTACGTTGGCATCTCTAACGGCACAACGTAAAATCATATTATCAGCTTCAGTACCTCCAGAAGTAAAGATAATTTCCTGTGGAGATGCGTGCAATTCCTTGGCTATGGTTTTTCTGGTTGTTTCTATAATTGATTTTGATGCTCTACCAAACGCGTGGGTTGAAGATGGATTTCCATATTGATGTTCCAAAACATCTTGCATGGCTTTAATAACTTCTGGTCGTACTCGTGTGGTTGCAGCACTATCAAAATAAACAGATTTCATAATTTGAGTTTGCTTTAGTGAGGTAGCAAAAATAGGGCAATTAAAATTATTTGCAAGAAGCCACGTTGTATATTTAACAAATCTTTTATTTTTGTTTTAAAATCCATACATGTCATGCGAAAAATATTTGCCCTAATATCTTTTTTAATTTTAGTAATGTCTTGTGATGATGGAGATGTTATTTTTGTGGAATTAGATTTTGACGATACCTTTGAAGCCTGTGGCGAATTGGTGTTTTACAATACTAAAGAGAGTCCTGCCGAATCAATTTCCTTACAAATAAGTTCCCCAGCATGGACATTAAACGATATTTTTGAAGTGGAACCATCTGAAACCAATCCGCTATTGGTAGAATTGGTTAACCCTGAAATTGAAGGTACCATAGATGGCTCTAACAATCTGTTCAATTATAGAAGTTACAACTCCTTAATTGAAAATTTATTTTGTAATGATGTGCCTCCTTCCAATTTAGCGATTACACAAGATCTGTCTAGTTCTGATGGGATTTTTAAAATTTCGACTACCTATATGGAAGATGATAATGATGGGATTCCTGCTGAAATGGAAGACATTAATGGCAATGGAGATTTATATGATGATGATACAGATGGAGATGGTTTGCCTAACTTTTTAGATCCAGATGACGATGGCGATAATGTATTAACAAGTACAGAATTGATTGATTATGATATTGATGATGATGACGATGATCCTTTAACAGATCCACAAGATACTGATGGTGATGGCATCCCAAATTATTTAGATCCAGATGATGATGGCGATGGTATTTTAACCATAGACGAAGAAAATGTTAATCAAGATCAAAACCCATCAAACGATTATACCAATCCAAATATTGCAGATTACTTAAATCCAGATGTAGCCAATGAAGTTCCTGCTACAGCATATAGAGTTCATACTATTACACAAACCTTTGAAGTCTCTTTGGTTGTGGAAAACATTTCATTTCCTACATTAAATCAAGACACCTTTAATTTTGGCACCTTACAAAACTCCAATACAACAAGCACTAGAACAGTTACACCAGAATTTTAATCTGGACTTACATTTTGGTATATGTATACTTCGGTAGCTCCCAAGCCATATTTTTGGTAATTGGCATCGTAATAGGTTATATTTGGATATCTTCCAAATAAATATTCCAATTCCATTTTTAAAACCCCTTCTCCTACACCATGAATAAATACCACTTTTTGGATACGCTTTCTTATGGCAAATTCCAATTGTTTTCTGGCTGCATCCAATTGTAAGGTTAGCATGTCATGATTGCTCATTCTAGCTGAGTTATCCGTTAATTGATGAATGTGCAGATCCACTTCCATGGTAGGCTGAAAACGTTCCTTTACATTCTTTTTAACAGTGGGTTTTCTTCTAGGGCTTTCTTTCTCCTTAAGCAATTCAGAAAAAGACACATTGGTAAAAGATTTGGCTTTTAATTCGGCCTCATTGCTTATACGCACCAATTCATTTTTATCAAATTGCATTTCAAAACCATCCTCAGTAACAATCGTCACAGTTTCTCCTGTAACACTTGTTATTCTGCCTGTTAAATCTTCATCTAAAACAGACACTTTATCTCCTATTTTAAACATCTTCCTCCTCATTTAGTTCAAGATCTTCTTTAGACTGTTTTTTACTGGAAAGTGTACTGGAAATTCGGTATAAACCAAACATTAAAATAATAATTCCAAGAATCAAAACAACCACATCTTGTTTTACACCAGCTTGAGCATAAATGGCTACCATGCTTCCTATAAAGATCAATAAATAGTTTAAATAGGTGTTGTATTTCATTTTATATCGATGATTTTTAGCTATTTAACGAATATCGTTTTTTTTAGAATAAAGAATAGAGAAATTTGATTAATTTAATATACCTCTATAACTAATTAAAAGTAGAAAAATATGAAAAAAAATCACCTTTTCAACAGACTTCCATACTTATTTATTGCCTTTTTATTGTTTTCCCTAAGTGCCTCTGCCCAAGTTGGGATTGGGACGACTAGTCCAAATACAGATGCATTATTAGATATTGATGCCTCAACAAGTGTTGGTGGATTATTACTTCCTAGAATGACATTAACAGCCACGACAAATCCTGCGCCATTAAGTGCACATGTTCAAGGTATGTCTGTTTACAATACAACAACGGTTAATGATGTATTTCCTGGACAATATTATAACGATGGTACTAAATGGGTTAAAGTTGAAGAATCGACAAATATAGACAGTATTTCTCTTGCTAGCGACGTTATTATAAACTCAACATCATATTCCAATATTAACACTATGGTTTTAACTTTTACAGCAAAAAAGACATCAGCATTAGTTAATTTAACTGCTTCAGGAATTGGTTATACAAATTCTTTAGGAATTGTAAATTTAAGAGTTAGAAATATTACTGATAATATTACCATTGGTGGAACAAATACTAAAATTCAGTCTTTATATGAAGATTTTTGGGGTTCATATAGTGTTACTTCTTGGAGTTGTTCGTTTTCTAAATTAATGACAGGTTTAACAGTTGGCAATACATATACTCTTAGAGTTCAAGGTTCAACAACGGCAATTTATGGTACAAATGGTGCTGCTATTTATACTTCAAGTTCACCAAACAATAACCATTTAACACTTTCTGTAATACAATAACCTAATTATTATGAAAGATTTTTATAAAAACACAACTATTATACTCTTAGTCTTTATAAGTGGTTTCGGATATGCTCAAAATCCAAATAATTCGGATAGCGAAATTAAAACAATGAGTATTACAGATAAAGTATCTAAGAGTAATGTTGCAAATAAAGAAATAAACGATTTAATAGATTTCAATTCTAAAGAAGAAAGCAAATTAGAGCAAAGTACAACACCTATGTTACAACCTTATTCTGTAGGCTCTAGTAAAACGAATAAAGAAGAACAAAAAAAATTATCTGTTATAGATTCTTCCGATCTGAGGCTTTTTTCAATATGTGTTTATGTTTCAAACACTAATGAAAAAAAATAACTCTTATGAAATATCTATACCTAATAATATTTTTAATCACTTGTAATATAAGTATTGCCCAAACCGATTTGTACGTGAGAAGTGGAAGCTATATTTATGTAGATGGCACAGCTTTTACAAGTGGACCAAATGTAGCTCCTTTATATGTAACCAATGGCATTGAGTTAGCTGGTACAAATAGTAACCTCTATTTGCGTAATGAAGCACAACTCTTACAAGGGAACAATATTGGAAACAATGGCCGAGGCAAGTTAAGCGCTTATCAAACAGGAACCGTAAATACCTATGCTTATAATTATTGGTGTTCTCCAGTTGGAAATACCACTGCAAACACTACCTCTAACAGACCTTTTATTCCCAATGATAATATTTACGACCATATTGGGCATTCCAATCCAGCCTTAGATCCAATAACCAGTGTGTTGGCTACTTATACTACAGGTTATAATGGTGTGGCTACGGCTCCTCCAACCCCTCAAGTTATTTCCAGTTTTTGGTTGTATAGTTACGACCCTGGAGTATTATATGCAGAATGGGATCATGTGGGTTCCACTGGTTCAGTAAACCCTGGTTATGGCTTTACCATGAAGGGAAACCCGAGTGGTGGACAACAATACGATTTTAGAGGAAAACCAAATAATGGAAACATTACTGTTTCTGTGGTTGCTGGAGAAGAAACCTTGGTTGGGAATCCCTATCCATCTGCATTGGACGCGCGAGATTTTATACACGACCCTTTAAATACTGGTTTAATTGCAAATGCACCACCACAAATGACTGGGGTTTTAAAATATTGGGAACAAGCCCCTGGAGCGACTTCACATGTGTTGTCTAATTATGTGGGTGGATATGCCTTATATACTATTTCATCTGGAGGTACAGATTCCTTTACTCCTGCTCCATTTACAACATATTTATTAGACGGAACACCTACAAATTTTCCAGCTGGAACTGGATCTAAAATTGCCAGACGTTACATTCCAATAGGTCAAGGATTTATGATTGAAGGTGCTGCAACAGGTGTTGTTACATTTACCAACGCCCAAAGAGAATTTTACAAACAATCTGGTACAGATAGTTACTTTTTTAGGACTGAAAACAATAGCAGTTCCGAAAACACTTTTGAAGAAACTCAATACAACGAAGACGGCTTTAATATTGTTCCTGCAGATTTTAAGCGTTTTAGAATTAATGTCGATTTTTCTCAGGGCGAATTCTATACCAGACAATTATTAATGAACTTTCATCATACTGCTACAGATGGCTTTGATTATGGTTTGGAAGCCAAAGGGGATTTTACACAAAATTCTGATGCTTACTGGGTTTTAGATGATGTCCCATATTTTATACAAGCCTTTAATTACGATATGGAATTACGAATCCCTTTAGTGGTTGAGGCAAAAAACAATCAACCTATAAGGTTTAGAATTTTTGATGTGCAAAATTTCGATGAAAATCAGCCTATTTTTATTCATGATATCCATAATGATATTTATGTGGATTTAAGGGAAAATAACTATGAAATAAATTTACCTCAAGGCACCTATACAGACCGATTTGAAATAACCTTTACGTCTGAAGCTTTAAACATAGACCAAGTTATAACTGTTGAAGATTTAAGTATTTATCAAAACAATCAATTAGCACAATTAACCATTTCCAACCCTAAGCTTTTAGAGGTAAAACAAGTAAACCTACATGATGTGACCGGAAAACAGATTTTTAATGAAAAAAACTTAAACACAGAGGCACATTATAGTTTTTCAACAAAAAACTTAAGTCAAGGGGTTTATATAGCTCACGTATCGTTTGCTGACAATCAAGTGGTAAGTAAAAAGATTATTGTTTCAAATAAATAACTCTTGATATTTTTATATCTTTAAAACCTAAAGATATAACCATGTCTTCCATAGAAGGTTTTATGATCCCATGCCTAAACAAACAACTTTTTGGAGTTGACTGTTTAGGCTGTGGTTTTCAAAGGGCATTTGTGTTCTTGCTTAAAGGCGATTTTACAGCAGCCTTTAAGATGTATCCTGCCATTTACACCATAATCTTGCTTGGAATTTTTATTATCTTTAATTTTTACTTTAAATTTAAACACGCTTATAAACTTAAAATGGGACTTGTTTTTTTAAATGTGGCTATTATCATTATCAGTTATATTTTAAAAATCACCCACTAATCAGACATCTCCCAACATGGAAAAACAACCTTTACAGAACGCCACACTTATATTGGTATTAGGAATTTTATCTATTTTAACCTGCTGTTGTTACGGCGTATTAGGATTGCCTATAGGTATTGTAGCCTTGGTCTTGGCAAATAAATCCACAGCTATTTATGCTGAAAATCCAGAACTATATTCTGGTTACAACAATGTGAAAACTGGGAAAATACTTGCCATTATTGGAATTGTTCTCAATGTTATTTTCTTGGCCTACGTTATTTGGATTATTAGCATGATTGGCTGGGAAGCACTACAAGATCCTGAAATGTTACAAGACAGAATAGAAGAGTTTCAGCAAATGCAACAAGTTTAATATTTAATTCAATGGATGTAAAACCAACTAGACCCAACAGTTATCTGGCCTTAGCCATTATCAGTACCATTTTATGCTGTCTTCCCTTTGGAATTGTCAGTATTATTTATGCTACAAAAGTAAATAGTCTTTACGAAGATGGACATTACGACCAAGCTGTAAGCGCCTCCAAAAAAGCTAAAACTTGGGGAATTGTTTCTATTGCCGTAGCACTATTAGGTTGGCTGATTTATGTCCTGTTTTTTGGAATTGCCTTGTTTGGAGCTTTATTAAGTGAAGCGAATTACTAAACATAAAAACCTTGTATTTTTATTGCTAATTTTGGCAAGTACCAGTGTTTTTGGCCTATTCTATTTTTGGAATCCTGCCAATAACAGCCTATTCCCTAAATGTTTTTTTTATAGCCTTACCCATTTGTATTGTCCAGGTTGTGGCTCACAGAGAGCCATTCATCAAATTCTGCATGGAAATATCTTAACAGGTTTGAATTATAACTATTTAATTGGCTTTTTAACTTTGGTCTTAAGCTACATGCTTTATGTTTATATAGCTCAGGAGTATTTAAAAAAACCAATTAAAAACTTACTTTATAAACCTTTGGCAACAAAAGTTATTTTAGTGGTTGTTGTATTGTTTTGGATACTCAGAAATATTCCTTTTTATCCTTTTAACATCTTGGCTCCTTAAATAAAAAAAAGAACAACCCAATTGAATGTTTGGTTGCTCTTTTTTGAAACATATAGAAACCTGTAAGGTTTTAATCCTTAAAAACTAAGGACTTGCAGGTTTAATAAAATCTTAATTTTCAAATTGTTTTAAGGTCTTGATGATTATGGACACGCAATCCAACAATTGTTCCTCGTTCATTACCAAAGGTGGTGCAAAACGAATGATGTTTCCATGAGTTGGTTTTGCCAACAAACCATTATCCCTAAGTGCCAAACAAATATTCCAAGCTGTTTCACTTTCTTCGTCGTCGTTTATAACAATGGCATTCAACAGACCTTTTCCTCTTACCAGGCTTACCAAATCTGTTGTTTGGATGTATTTGTTAAGTTCACTTCTAAATATTTTACCAAGTTTTTCAGCATTTTCAGCTAAGTTTTCATCCTTTACCACTTGAAGTGCGGCAATAGCCACTGCAGCAGCTACAGGATTTCCTCCAAAGGTAGATCCATGGTTTCCTGGCTTGATCACTTTCATAATATTATCGTTGGCCAATACTGCAGATACTGGATAAGCACCTCCACTTAAGGCTTTACCCAAAATTAAAAGGTCTGGTTTTACATTTTCATGATCTACAGCCAATAATTTTCCGGTTCTGGCAATACCTGTTTGTACTTCGTCTGCAATAAACAGAACATTGTATTTTTCGCACAGCGCTTTTGCTTTGGCTAAATAGCCTTCACTTGGCACATATACTCCAGCTTCCCCTTGAATAGGTTCTGCCATAAAGCCTGCAATATTTTTATTGTTTTTCAATTCGGTTTCCAAAGCATCCAAATCATCATATGCAATTTTAATAAATCCTTTGGTATAAGGCCCAAAATGTTTTCTGGCAACCGGATCGTTGGAAAACGAAATAATGGTTGTGGTTCTTCCGTGAAAATTGTTTTTGCAAACTATAATGTCAGCTTCATTTTCCTCAATACCTTTTACCTCGTAGGCCCATTTTCTACAGATCTTTAAAGCTGTTTCCACAGCTTCTGCACCTGTATTCATTGGCAATAATTTATCGAAGCCAAAAAATTCACAAGCAAATTTTTCATATTTCCCAAGCATATCGTTATAAAATGCCCTGGAGGTTAATGTTAAGGTTTGTGCTTGGTGTACCATGGCTCCAACAATTTTTGGATGACAGTGTCCTTGGTTCACGGCAGAATAAGCCGAAAGAAAATCATAATACTTTTTGCCTTCAACGTCCCAAACAAACACGCCTTCCCCTTTGCTTAATACTACAGGAAGTGGATGATAATTGTGAGCGCCATACTTGTTTTCTAAATCTATCGCTTGTTGCGATGTTAATTGGTCTAAAACAGCCATTTTAAAATAGTTTTAATGGTTTATGCCCAAAGAATCGAGCATCTAAAAAAAGCCATTCCTTATCTACCTTTATCCTTTCGATACCTATGTTCACCTAAACTTAAGTACAGGTGAAATTCGAAAATTCAGCGTGGGAAAGAAATCATCCCTTAGGGCTTGCAAATTACTAAATTTAACCGTTTAATTAAAATTTAATAATACCATTTTAAAAGGGATATGAAACTATTTTAATGAACCCAACAACCTTCTTTTGCAGTGAATTGTTTCTGGATGGTTTTTTTAATCGTGTCACAAGAAAAAAATCATAAACCTGAAGTCGCAAATAGAAAATCCTTTCACTACTTTTGCAGCATGTCTAGAAGAAATAAAAAACAAGTTTTTACAAACGTAGAAGTAATAGATGCAGGTGCCAAAGGTAAAACCATAGCAAAAGCTGCAGATGGTAAAGTTATTTTTTTATCGAATGCTGTTCCTGGCGATGTGGTTGATGTACAGACCTTTAAAAAGCGTAAGTCTTATTACGAAGGAAAAGCTATTGCATTCCACAAACTTTCCGATAAACGCACAACTCCAGTTTGCGAACATTTTGGAACTTGTGGTGGCTGTAAGTGGCAAGATATGGACTACCAGCACCAATTGTTCTATAAGCAAAAAGAAGTGGTAAATAATTTAACCAGACTTGGACATTTGGAATTACCCGAGGTCACTCCTATTTTAGGCTCTGAAAACGAATATTTTTATCGAAATAAAATGGAATTTTCTTTTAGTGACAGTCGCTGGTTAACCCTTGAAGAAATCCAATCCAATAAAGACCTAGGAGACAAAAATGCTTTAGGGTTTCACATTCCTGGTATGTGGGACAAAATCTTGGACATAAAAAAATGTCATTTGCAAGCAGATCCTTCCAATGCCATTAGAAATGCCGTTAAGGATTTTGCAGTAAAACATAATCTGGAATTTTTTAACACTAGAAACCAGACCGGTTTTTTAAGGACTTTAATGATTCGTACCTCTTCCTCTGGAGATATCATGGTCATGATTCAGTTTTTTAAGGAAGATAAAGCAAACAGGGAACTGCTTTTGGATTTTTTAGCAGAAACCTTTCCAGAAATCACCTCTTTACAGTACGTAATAAACGAAAAAGCCAACGATACCATTTACGATCAAGAGGTTATTTGTTACAAAGGTCAAGACCATATTTTTGAAGATATGGAAGGTTTAAAGTTTAAAATAAACGCCAAATCTTTTTATCAAACAAATTCTGACCAAGCCTATCAATTATATAAAATAACTAGGGATTATGCTGGTTTAACTGGAGACGAACTGGTTTACGATTTATATACAGGTACCGGAACCATAGCCCAGTTTGTGGCAAAACAAGCAAAAAAAGTGATTGGCGTGGAAGCTGTTCCAGACGCTATTTTGGCCGCAAAAGAAAATGCACAATTAAATGGCATAGAAAACGTTGCCTTTTATGTTGGAGACATGAAAAATGTTTTTAACAATACATTTATAAAAACGCATGGACAACCCGATGTGATTATTACAGATCCACCAAGAGATGGCATGCACAAAGACGTGGTTGCACAAATTTTGAACATTGCTCCCAAAAAGATAGTGTATGTTAGCTGTAATAGTGCCACACAAGCAAGAGACCTAGCTTTAATGAAAAACAGTTACAAAATAACAAAAGTTAGACCTGTAGATATGTTCCCACAAACGCATCATGTAGAAAATGTTGTACTTTTGGAACGTATCTAACAAAAATCCATTGAAACTTTTAAGCAATTGGTGTTAAATACAGTTGAAATTATCAGTCATTAAAATTCTATTTAAGTTGAAAAAAATAATCGCTTTACTTGTACTCTGTTTTACGGTTGGCAGCTGTGAAAAAGACGATATCTGTTCGGAAACCACCGAAACAACCCCAAAAATTCACATTGCATTTTATGATATTACCTTACCTAGTGAAAACACACCAAAGAATGTTAATAGATTAAGGGTTACCGGAGTTGGCGATCCAGACCCAGGTGTTGTTTCCAGTTACGATGGCAGCAAAGCACAAAAAGAGGTCTATTTGCCTTTAAAAACTACCGAAAACAGCACACAATTCATCCTTCACAAAGGATATAAAATAGATGAAAACGATACTGTTTTAGGAAACCCAGATACCATTACCATAAGTTATGTAAGAAAAGAAGTGTATGTGTCTCGCGCTTGTGGGTATAAAACCATTTTTGAAAATGTGGTCATTAGCGTTGAAGACGATGGTAACAAATGGATACAATTAGCACAATCTGTAAACGATAATCAAACTGTAGAGCATGAAGATGACATTCACTATAAAATATATCATTAACCCTTTTATTGCCATACTCTTTTTTTGCAATATTGGTCAAGCTCAAAACGATAGCATAGTCAGTACCAAAACAGACTCCCTAAAATATAAGGAAAGTTATGGCCTACGTCTTGGTGGCGATTTAGGTAAACTTATTAGGTCTTTTATAGACGATGAGTATAAAGGTTTTGAAATTAATGCTGATTACCGACTTACCAAAAAATGGTATGTGGCTGGGGAAATTGGGGTTGAAGAAAAAGATACAGACAACGATTATTTGAATGCTACAACCCAAGGAAGTTATTTTAAAGCTGGAGTGGATTACAACGCCTACGAAAACTGGTACGGAATGGAAAACATGATTTATGGAGGATTTAGGGTTGGTGCCAGTACTTTTAGCCAAACCTTAAACAGTTATGGCGTGTATGCCCAAGATCAATATTGGTCCCCTCAATTAACTTCAAACGAGTCACAAAAATTCAGTGGTCTTTCTGCTCTTTGGGGAGAATTTATTGTAGGACTTAAAGTTGAAGTGTTGAACAATCTATATCTTGGCTTGAACGCTCAGTTTAAATACTTAATAAGTCAAGACCAACCCGATAATTTTGAAAACCTTTATATTCCAGGCTTCCAAAAAACCTATGACAGTGGAGGTTTTGGTTTTGGTTATGGATATTCCATCTCGTATTTAATCCCGTTTTATAAAAAAAATAAATAGTTTTTTAATAAAAACAATATCCATGAGTTTATATAAATGTTGTGACATTAGGTCTCAACCTTTATAAACCTACCTTGCCAGCTTAAATAAAGCTGCTTTCTCTCCTATCTTATACAAATAACTATGTTAAAAAATAAAAAATATTTTATTTAGTTAGGATTCCTTACTATATTTGAATTGCAATAATGCAATAACTTAAATTTTTAAATTATGAGTAAATCCATTTTTTATCACGCAGGATGTCCTGTTTGCGTAAGTGCAGAACACGACATTGTAGACTTAGTTGGCAAACAAAACGTAGAGATTGTTAATATTGGTGAACACAGAAACAGAATTGAGGAGGCAGAAAAAGCAGGTGTTAAATCGGTTCCGGCCATGGTAACACCAACCGGAAATGTGTTGCATATTAATTACGGTGCTTCCATGGCAGAAGTTAAAGGTTAAAATGAAAGTATCTGTTTGGGACACTTATGTTCAAAGGGAAGATGGGGAAATCATGCATTTTGATATTTTAGTGCCCAACTTGGTCACTAATGAAGAAACCATTTTCGGTTATGGCAGGACTTATTTAAAAAGCAAGCCATTTAAAACCGGTAAATTAACATCCAGCGAATGTAAATTCTGCCATATGGAACAAGCTACGGAAACCATTATCAATGCCATAAAAAACAAAGGCTTTTATATTATTGAAATGGAACATTGCAACTAATTTAATTAGGATGACTAACTTTGCCTATTGAGTGTGTGCTTGATAGGCAATTTTACAACTATAACATGAGCAATTCTATATTTAACCCAGAGTTTCAAAACCAAAGTACTTCCAGTAAAATTATTGTGGCCTTGGAACGCATTTCTGAGGCTTTTAAAGCCCTTTTGTGGAAAAAAGCCAAGGAATTTGGCTTGAGTCCCATACAAATTCAAATGTTGATTTTTATAGCGTATCACAAACAAGACTTATGCAATGTCAGTCATTTAGCCAAAGAGTTCAATGTTACAAAACCTACCATTAGTGATGCTGTTCGTGTGCTTTTAAAGAAAGAATATATTGCAAAGGATGTATCTAACTTGGACAGTAGAAGCTATTCCATATTATTAACCGAAACCGGAAAAAACCTTATAAAACAAATCGAAGATTTTGCCCTTCCCATTAAATCCAAGTTAGATCTTTTGGAAACATCCAAACAGGACGATTTATTTCATTCCTTGAGCCAAGTTATATATAACTTAAATCAAATTGGCATTTTAACAGTGCAAAGAACCTGTTATGGCTGCAAATTTTATGAAAACAAGAACTCAATCCATTATTGTCAGTTATTGAACAAACCTCTTAAAGTTTCTGACATTAGAGTGGATTGTCCGGAATTTGACGCCAAAGAAGCTTCTTAATTATTATATTTCGCTTTTTTGCTTCCTTCATACATCACGTATTTTACAAAACGTGCTTCCAATTTGGCATTTACCAAATGTATTTTTCTGGAAGGTCTTAACCCAACGTGCTTTAATGCATCTAAGTTAGATGTTATAAACCAAGCGTCTGTTCCTGGATAGCCTTGTTTAAGTGTATCGCCAATATTTTTGTAGAACTCTTCCATTTCAATATCTAAACGTTCTCCATAAGGAGGATTAAAAACCATGTGCAGCTTATCTTCACCAGCTTTTTGGGTTTTAAAGAAATCTTCGTGTTTAATACTTATGAATTCTTCCAGATGGGCATTTTTAATATTGTCCTTGGCTTTGGCCACAGCACTTGGGGATTTATCGTAACCCATAATTTTATAATGGAAATCCCTGGTTTTACTTAAAAGCGATTCTTCAATTTTTTCAAATAAATCCACATCCCAATCTGCCCATCGCTCAAAAGCAAATTCCTTACGCATTAAATTTGGTGGAATATTACATGCTATCATGGCTGCTTCTGCCAAAATGGTACCACTTCCACACATGGGATCCATAAAATCGCATTGTCCATCCCAACCGGAAAGCATCACCAAACCAGCTGCAAGCACTTCATTGATTGGAGCAATGTTCGTGGCTGTTTTATAACCACGTTTGTGTAAAGAATCTCCAGAAGAATCCAAGGAAATATGACAGATTTGCCTGTCTATATGCACATTAATCTTTAGGTCTGGAAATTTTAAATCTACATTAGGCCTTTGTCCTGTAGTATCACGAAATTTATCTACCACAGCATCTTTGGTTTTTTGTGCCACATATAGTGAATGTGTAAAAACATTGGAATTTATGGTGGCATCCACTGCAAGGGTTCCTGTAGGTTTTAAATAAGGTTCCCAAGACATGTTGTAAATTTTATCGTATAAGTCTTTTTCATTGAACACTTTAAAGGTTTCTATGGGTTTTAAAATTTTAATGGCTGTACGTAAGCCTAAATTAGCTTTGTACATAAACCCTTTGTCTCCCGTAAAACTTACGTTTCTAACCCCTATTTTTACATCTTGGGCACCAAGCTGTGTGAGT
>SWCA01003939.1_pt1 | contig 14350 bp, 14 predicted proteins | sample 4692961 | NCBI WGS metagenome assembly SWCA01 (sample SAMN10267275, study PRJNA491770) | bioreactor metagenome | isolation source: DHS bioreactor inoculated with | place: Japan: off Shimokita Peninsula
CTTCCTTTGTCTTTAATTCCTAATCCCTAATTCTTAATTCCAAATTGTCTTCCCACCTGTCTTGCTGAATCTATCTGCCGAAGGCAGACCAGACTACCGAAGAAGAGTGTTGCAAAACCAGAAATTGTCATTGCGAATCCCCGATTTTTGGGGGTGAAGCAATCTCCAACCTAGAATATCCCTTAAATTTTATATTACTCTTGCAACACCCGCCGTAGGCAGATTCATTTCAACATCTAAACATATTTTTAATTCATCATTATAAACAAATAAACAATTCAACAAATAAACAAACCCGTCCACCTCTGGTGGATAAACCACCTCATCAATTAAGCAATATAAATAACAACACTTCTGCTAAGCGAGAATAAATCCATAAACATAAGCAAAACAAAATATTAAGAATTGATGCAGCAAAAATCAATTGCTATATTTGCAAGTAAGGGAATAATAAATGCATCAACATGAAATAGTTAAATATTAGTGTGACGCATCGGATGTTGATTATAAAGCTATGCAAAATCTATTCATTTCAAAAGATTATATATGGGCATTATTTCTAGGCCATTTAGTTATTGAAAAATTGTTAAAAGGACTTGCTTCTATTAACAATAATAAACCAATACCCAAAATTCATTATCTTAATAAGCTTGCTAAATTTGCAAATATAACTTTAGATGAAAATAAACAGAACCTTTTTGATATTTTAACTTCTTTTAATATTGAAGCAAGATATCCTGATTATAAAAAGAATTTTATAAAAAGTGTAATCAAGATTTTGCAGAAAATTATATAAATGAAATAGAAGGAATAAGAAGTTGGTTAATAAATCAAATAAACATATAGAAAAAGTAATAAAAGAATATTATCGTTTATTAATAAAAAACGGCTATCCGGTAGAAAAGATAATATTATTTGGCTCCTTTGCCAAAAATAATCATCATGAAAATAGTGATATTGATTTAGCAGTGGTATTAAAAAAGTACTTAAATGATAAATTTGATACTCGATTAGAATTAATGAAATTTACAAGAGAATTCGAAGAAGTAATAGAACCGCATCCTTTCTTAGCCTCAGATTTTAATGATTCAGATCCTTTTGCCTCAGAAATATTAAAAACCGGAAGAATAATATTTTCATAAGTCAATGATAATAAAATATATATTAATCATTAAAAAATTCAGCATCTTCCTTTGCTTTTAATTCCTAATTCTTAATACCAAATTGCCTTCCCACCTGTCATGCTGAACCTGTCTGCCGACAGGCAGATTTATTTCAGCATCTAAAACAACCGTCATTCTGACGAAGGCTTGCCTAGTCTTTAGACTGGTCAGAATCTAATCCTTTGCTTTTAAGTTGTCATGCTGAATCTATCTGCCGTAGGCAGACCAGTCTTCATTCATTTCAACATCCAAAAACACCTGTTATGCTGAATTTATCTGCCGAAGGCAGGCTTGTTTCAGCATCTTCCTTTGTCTTTAATTCCTAATCCCTAATTCTTAATTCCAAATTGCCTTCCCACCTGTCTTGCTGAATCTATCTGCCGAAGGCAGGCTTGTTTCAGCATCTTCCTTTGTCTTTAATTCCTAATCCCTAATTCTTAATTCCAAATTGTCTTCCCACCTGTCTTGCTGAATCTATCTGCCGAAGGCAGACCAGACTACCGAAGAAGAGTGTTGCAAAACCAGAAATTGTCATTGCGAATCCCCGATTTTTGGGGATGAAGCAATCTCCAACCTAGAATATCCCTTAAATTTTATATTACTCTTGCAACACCCGCCGTAGGCAGATTCATTTCAACATCTAAACATATTTTTAATTCATCATTATAAACAAATCAACAAACCCTTCCACCTCTGGTGGATAAATCACCTCATCAATTAAGTAATCAAAAAATTCAACTTTTTTTTTGCTTTTAGTTTAATGCCTATATATATTTATGACTTGTAATTTTTAACAATATTCCGGTTAATGAAAAATATAATTTACATCTCTGATTTATCAAATCACGTTGGCCAAGAAGTTACACTTCACGGATGGCTCTACAATAAACGTTCAAGCAAGAAAGTTAAATTTCTCATTTTAAGAGATGGCACCGGTTATCTTCAATGTGTTACTTTTATTGGTAATGTTTCTGAAGATGTTTTTAATCTAGCCGATACTATTACTCAAGAATCATCCTTTAAAGTTACCGGAAATGTAAAAGAAGAACCCCGCGTTGTAGGTGGTTATGAATTAGATGTTACCAATCTAGAACTTATTTCTGAATCCGTTGATTATCCTATCACTCCTAAAGAACATGGAATTGAATTCTTGATGGATCAACGTCATTTATGGGTTCGTTCTAAAAAGCAAGTCGCTATATTAAAAATTAGACATAGAATTGTAAAATCTATAAGAGATTTCTTCGATAATAAAGGATTTGTTTTATTCGATCCTCCAATAATTACCCCAAATGCCGTTGAAGGGACTTCAACACTCTTTGAAACTCCTTATTTTGATTTAGGAAAAGCATATTTAACTCAATCCGGACAGTTATATGCGGAAGCCGGAGCTATGGCTTTAGGTAAAGTTTATACTTTTGGTCCGACTTTTAGAGCTGAAAAATCTAAAACTAGAAGACACTTAACCGAATTCTGGATGGTTGAACCGGAAGCTGCTTTTTATGAGTTAGATGATGTAATGGATTTAGCAGAAGAATTCTTAGAATATATTGTGCAGTCAGTTTTAGATGATAGAAAAGATGAATTAGAAATTTTAGAGAGAGATTTAACCAAACTTCAAACAATAAAAAGACCTTTCCCAAGAATTTCTTATGATGATGCAGTTAAAATGCTTCATGAAAAAGGGCATGAGTTTGAATATGGTAATGATCTAGGTGCAGCAGATGAAACAATTATTTCCGAAGCTTATGATAGACCTGTAATGGTTCACAGATATCCGCAGCAAGTTAAAGCTTTTTATATGAAACGTGATCCAGAAAATGAAAATTTAGCTTTAGGTGTTGATGTTTTAGCTTCCGAAGGTTACGGAGAAATCATCGGCGGAAGTCAAAGAGAAGATGATCTTGATAAATTATTAGAAAGAATTAAAGAACATGATCTTCCTCAAGAATTTTTTGAATGGTATTTAGATTTAAGAAGATTCGGTTCTGTTCCTCATTCAGGTTTTGGATTAGGATTAGAAAGAACAGTTAGCTGGATTTGCGGTTTAGATCACTTAAGAGAAGCAATTCCGTTCCCAAGAATGATTTATAGGAATACACCTTAATTATGAATTTGGAATTAATTTTATTTCTTATTTTAGCTGGTGTTGCTGCGTTTTCATCAGTCATGGTTATTTCAAGACCAAATCCTATTCTTAGTGCAGTTTTCTTAATATTAAATTTCTTCGCGCTTGCCGGAATCTATTTATTATTGAATGCACAATTCTTATCGGTCGTTCAAGTTATTGTTTATGCCGGCGCTATTATGATTCTTTTCCTTTTTGTTCTTATGCTTATTAATACCGAAAATGAAAATTCCATTTTTGCCGATAAAAAACCTATTAAATACTTTGCAGTTTTTATTGCTGTTCTTGTTTTTTCACAGATTGTCTATTTGATATTTTTCTCAAATCCTTCCGGTTTAACTACCGGCTCGGTTCAGCAATCTGTTACAGCAGGTGAAATTGAAAGTATCGGTCAAGAATTATATACAACTTATATTTTACCCTTCTTAGTTGCTGGTTATCTTCTTCTTGTTGCAACTATGGGAGCAATAATTTTAGCTAAGAAAAAATTTGAGTAGGATGTAAATGCAAGTTCCAATGGAATATTATCTAATTTTAAGCGCATTTATGTTTAGTGTGGGTGTTGCCGGTGTTCTTATCAGAAGAAATGCAATAGTTATTCTTATGAGTGTCGAACTAATGCTTAATTCTGCTAACCTGGCTCTTATTACTTTCTCTTCTTTTATGGGAAATCCGGTAGGACAAATTTTTGCGTTTTTCGTAATGACTGTTGCCGCAGCCGAAGCTGCTGTTGGACTCGCAATTGTTATTGCTATCTTTAGAAACAAATTAACTGTTAATATTGACGAAATAAACATCTTCAAGTGGTAATTATAGATGATTGATTACATTTATTTAACAATATTATTTCCTCTGCTTGGTTTTGCAATCAATGGTTTATTTGGCAGCAAAATTAAAAATGAGAAGATTATAGGTTCCATCGGTGCCGGTGCCGTAGGTTTATCATTTCTTGTAACTGTCATGGCTTTTATTCAACTTCTTGGTCTTCCTGCTGATGATAGAACTAGAGTTGTTGAAATGTTTACATGGCTTAATGTGGCCGGACTTAATATTAAATTCGCTTATCTGGTTGATCAGCTTTCAATTGTTATGTCCTTAGTTGTTACCGGTGTTGGCTTTTTAATTCATGTATATTCTATCGGTTATATGCATGGAGAAACCGGTTTCTGGAGATTCTTTGCATATCTAAATTTATTCATCTTCGCTATGATGAATTTAGTTTTAGGTGATAATTTCCTTGTGCTGTTCTTAGGATGGGAAGGTGTTGGTCTCTGTTCTTATCTGTTAATTGGTTTTTATTATAATAGAAAATTTGAAAAAGGAACAGTTGCTCAGGCAGCAAAAAAAGCTTTTATAGTTAATAGAATCGGTGATTTTGGATTTTTACTTGGAATGTTCTTGATATTCCAGACCTTTGATAGTCTTAATTTTTTGGAAGTTTTCTCAAAAGCAGCTTATTTCCCCGTTTCTGAATCAACTTTTAGCTTAATTGCACTTTTCTTATTTATCGGTGCTACCGGAAAATCTGCCCAGATTCCTCTCTATGTTTGGCTTCCCGATGCTATGGCCGGACCTACTCCTGTTTCGGCTTTAATTCATGCCGCTACTATGGTTACAGCCGGTGTTTATATGGTGGCGAGAGCTTCTATTATTTTTGCTTCCGCTCCTGCTATTATGGCTGTTGTTGCTGTTATTGGTTTATTGACAGCTTTCTTCGCAGCCACAATTGGTCTTGTTCAAACTGATATTAAAAAAGTTCTTGCTTATTCTACTGTTAGCCAATTAGGATATATGTTCCTGGCTGCCGGTGTTGGTGCTTTCGGTGCGGCTATTTTCCATGTTATGACTCACGCTTTCTTTAAAGCTTTGTTATTCCTTGGAGCCGGTTCTGTTATTCATTCTATGCATCATGAACAAGATATTAGAAATTATGGTAATCTTAAAAAATATATGCCGGTTACTTATATTACTTTCTTAATTGCGGCTTTTGCAATTGCCGGTCTTCCAGGTCTTTCCGGTTTCTTTAGTAAAGATGAAATCCTTTGGTATTCTTACAGCAAAGGTAATTTACTTTTCTGGATTATTGGTGCTTTTACTGCAGTTCTTACAGCTTTTTATATGTTTAGATTAGTTTCTTTAACCTTTTTTGGAAAAGAAAGATTTAGCAAAGATCTGCATCCGCATGAATCTCCTAAAGTAATGACAATTCCTTTAATGATTCTTGCTTTTCTCTCTGTAGTAGGTGGTTATGTTGGTATTCCTGAAATATTTAGCGGGGAAGGGGGAAATGCTCTTAAAAATTGGTTCAAACCTGTTTTCGCTCCGGCTGAAGCTAAATTAAGATCTTATGGTTCTCACTCTCATTTTGAAGAATTATTGCTAATGGGTATTTCGGTTGCAGCTGTCTTAGCCGCTATTTATTTTGCTTATTATATCTATACTAAAAAGAAAGATATTGCCGATAAAACAGCTTTATCCGTTAAAGGTCTTTATAATACTTTACTTAATAAATACTACGTTGATGAAATTTACGAAGCGTCTATTATCAAACCAATTGTTGTTATTTCGGAAAAATTGCTTTGGAAGGTTGCCGATAATAGAATAATTGATGGAATTGTTAACGGATCAGCAAAACTCATTGATGGAATTTCCGGAATCGTAAAGAAAATGCAGTCTGGTGTGGCTCAATTCTATGCGTTAATTATGATGGTTGGAATTTCTATCGCATTATTCTGGATAATACTAAGTCTATAAACTATGGAAAATAGCTCAATTTTAACATATTTGTTGTTGACTCCAATAATTGGTAGCTTACTTTTACTTTTTATCAAAAAGGAACAAGAAAGTTTTATCCAATGGTTTGGTCTGGCTGTCAGTTTAGCAGCTTTCGTTATTTCTATTTTAATGCTTATGAACTTCGATCAAGCTAATGGTAGCTTCCAAATGATTGAAAAATATCTTTGGATTGAAGGTCTAAACATCAGTTACCACGTTGGTGTTGACGGTATTTCAGTTTTACTTATTTTATTGACTACTTTTTTAACTCCGCTAACTTTAATTTCCACTTGGGGCACAATTAAAAAGAATATAAAAATGTTTACCTTTTTTATGCTCTTTTTACAAGCCGGTATGTTGGGAGTTTTCGTTTCTCTAGATCTATTCCTTTTCTATATTTTCTGGGAAGCAATGTTAATTCCTATGTATTTCATCATTGGTGTCTGGGGTGGTGAAAATAGAATTTATGCTTCAATAAAATTCTTTATTTATACAATGTTTGGTAGTTTATTGATGCTTGTTGCTATTATTTGGCTTGCTATTGATGCTTCAAGTCAATTAGGAATGTTTACTACAAATTTATTAGATTTATATAAAGTTGGTCCTACAATTGCAAGAGATGTTCAAAATTATCTTTTCTTAGCTTTTTTCTTAAGTTTTGCAATAAAAGTACCTTTATTTCCGCTGCATACTTGGCTGCCGGATGCTCACGTTCAAGCACCTACTGCAGGTTCTGTTATATTAGCCGGTGTTCTTTTGAAAATGGGTACTTATGGTTTAGTAAGATTTAATCTTCCTTTATTCCCGCAAGCTTCTGTTGAGTTTGCTCCATATATTTCTGTTCTAGCAGTATTTGGAATTATTTACGGTGCGCTTGTCGCAATGGTCCAAAAGGATATGAAAAAGTTAGTAGCTTATTCGTCTGTTGCGCATTTAGGTTTTGTAGTTCTGGGAATTTTTGCAATGACCGTCGAGTCTTTACAAGGTGCTGTTATTCAAATGGTAAACCATGGTTTATCAACTGGCGCATTATTCCTTTTGGTTGGAATGATTTACGAAAGAACACATTCCAGAGAAATTTCTTATTATGGTGGAATTGCTAAATTAGTTCCTGTTTATTCTACTTTCTTGCTAATTGCTTCACTTTCTTCGATCGGGCTTCCCGGAATGAATGGTTTTATTGGCGAGTTCCTTATTTTAGTCGGTGCTTTTAAATCTCAAGTTTTAGGTAATTGGTGGTTTACAATAATTGCTGCATCTGGAGTTATTTTTGCAGCCGTATATCTTTTATGGATGTATGAAAGAGTTGTTTATGGTAAAGTTACAAATCCTAAATTAAACGATCTTCAAGATATGACCGGAAAAGAATGGTTAGTAATGGTTCCTATTTTTGTCTTTATTTTCTGGATCGGGATTTATCCTTCAACTTTCTTGTATTTAACTGAATCATCAACTTTAAATATTCTTGAACATGTTCAATCATTTACAATCAAGTTGCTGAATTAATGCTAAATAAAATTTTCAAAATATCTTTGTTTATTTTCATTTTTAGTACTTCATTTTTTGCTTCGGAAGGTGGTCATTCGGTTGTTCTTCCTGATGCTTTTATGATCGCTCCTTTTGTTATTTTGTTATTAATGATTGCTACCGGACCTTTGTTCTATCATCATTTTTGGGAACATCATTATCCTAAAGTTGCAATCTTCCTTGGAACAATTACAACTCTGTACTATCTTTTATATCTTGGTGACTACATAAGTCTGTTACATACTTTAGCTGAGTATTTATCTTTTATAGCTCTTTTAGCTTCACTTTTTGTTGCTTCCGGTGGAATATTAATTAAAGTCGATAAGAAATCTACACCAATGCTTAATGTCGCAATTCTTCTATTTGGAGCTATCATAGCAAATGTAATCGGTACTACCGGTGCTTCAATGCTGCTAATTAGACCTTTTATAAAAGTAAATAAATCCAGAATCAAAGCTTATCATGTAATATTTTTTATTTTTATAGTAAGTAATATTGGAGGAGCTTTAACTCCAATTGGTGATCCACCTTTATTTTTAGGCTTTTTAAAAGGAATTGAATTCTTCTGGTTTATTCAACATATCTGGTATATTTGGCTTCCTACTGTTATCCTTGTTCTGGCAATATTCTATTTCATCGATTCAAGAAATAAAGGTGAAGAAGGGACAGAAAATGAATATACCGGTAAAATAAGTATAAGAGGAACAAAAAATTTAGTCTATTTATTAATAATTTTAATTTCTGTTTTTATAGACCCCGCTGTTATTTCTTGGGTTCCTTCGTTTGCTCCTTTACCTTTCGGAATTAGAGAAATTATTATGTTTGGTGTAGTTTATCTATCATTTAAAACAGCAGATAAGGAAATTTTAAGAGCAAATGAATTTGATTTTGAACCTATTAAAGAAGTTGCTTATTTATTTATAGGCATTTTTGCTACTATGATTCCGGCGTTGCAATTGATTTCATATGAAGCTAATGCAATGGGGGATAAATTAAATGTTAGCATTTTTTATTGGGCAACCGGAATTTTGTCAGGCTTTTTAGATAATGCACCGACTTATCTTAACTTTTTAAGTGCTGAACTTGGTAAATTTGGTCTTGATTTTTCATTGAAATCAGATGTGTTGAAATTTGAACTTGAACATCCAATTTATTTACAGGCAATTTCAGTTGCTGCTGTATTTTTTGGTGCTCTAACTTATATTGGTAACGGTCCAAATTTTATGGTAAAATCTATATGCGAAAGAGCTGGTATCAAAATGCCTAGTTTTTTTGCTTATATGGCAAAATATTCTATACCAATATTAATTCCGGTATTTACTTTAGTTTGGTTAGTATTTTTCTATGGAAAGGGATAATATGTCAACTTTAGCTGAAGTTTTAGAAAATAATATCATTGGATTATGCTACGGAAATAGAGTTATTTTACCGTTTGAAGCAGATATCCTTAAAATTGTTATTGACTCAAAAATTATTATGGATTTTAGTTCATTATCAGAAGAAGCAGAATATATTATAAATGAAGGTTATACAGAAATCTATTTTCATGATGTTGAATCTGTCGAGGACCAAATATCAGAATTTGAGAGTATAAAATTTGTTTTAGTAGAAAAGGGAAAAGACCTTTTTGATTTCTCAAATCATAAAATAATTGCTGCTAGTATAAAAGGGAAACATCAATTACTAATTAAAGAACTGGACGAAGATATTTTATTTGTTGAATAATTATGCCACAAAATAACCAAGAAATATTAGCTATGCTCCCGCATCTTGTAATAGGAGCTGTAATTGTAATTTCACTTATAATTGAGATGTATTCAAAGAAAAGTGAAGCAATTTTACCATGGGTATCATTAGTTGCACTGGTTTTTGCCGGTGTACACTCTATATTAAATATATCATCTCAACAAGTAATTTTTGGCGGAATGTTAGAAGTTGGTGGAAAACCGGCTATATTTAATTTTATATTTAATATAGGTGCCGCTTTAGTTGTCCTTAACTCTATTGATTATCTGAAAAAATATGAAGCTAATTTTGGTGAATATTATATTTTAGTGCAATCTTCCGTTTTAGGAATGATGGTAATGGCAGGCGCAAAAGATATTTTTATGATATTTATCGGTCTAGAATTAATGTCTCTTGCATTTTATGTGCTTGCCGGTATTAATAAAAAGAAATCTTCTTCTAATGAAGCAGCTCTTAAGTATTTTCTTTTAGGTGCATTTGCAACAGGTTTTATTGTTTATGGTATCGCTTTAATCTATGGTTCTTCAACTTCTACAAGTATAGAATATATAGTTGCAAATTTTGCCACCGCATCAGAAAATATTTTATTTATCGTCGGCTTATTATTAGTTATAATTGGATTTTCATTCAAAATAGCTGCTTTCCCATTCCATATGTGGGTTCCAGATGTTTACCAAGGTTCAGCCACTACTGTAACTGGATTAATGTCAACTACAGGTAAATCTGCTGCATTTAGCGTTTTACTGATAGTTTTATCAGCCTCGATGTTAAATAATGGATTAGATCATTTTACTCCTTACTTTGCGGCTATCGCAACATTATCTATGCTTTACGGAAGTGTTGTTGCTATTGCTCAAAATAATCTTAAGAGAATGCTAGCTTATTCCTCAATATCTCATGCTGGTTATATGGCTATTGGTCTAGCGGCTTCTAATGCTGATGCTGTAGCTGGAATTATCTTTTATTTAACTGCTTATACTTTTATGAATATTGGCGCATTTGGAATTATTTCCATAATCGAGAAAGAAAATGATGAACATACAGATATTTCTGCTTATGCCGGATTAGGTTCAAAAAGCCCCGTGTTAGCTGCTTTTATGGGTCTCTTTATGTTCGCTTTAGCCGGAATTCCGCCAATGGCTGGTTTCTTTGGGAAATATTATGTATTTATTTCCGCAATTGAAGCTGATCTCACTTGGCTTGCAATTGTTGGTGTTTTCTCTAGCGTTATTAGTGTTTATTTTTATTTAAGAGTAGTTGTTTATATGTACTTTAAGAATAGTGAAAAAGATATAAAATTAAGTATAAGTAAGTATTCTCTTCTTTCTGTAGTTGTTTCCGGAATATTGGTTTTATATTTTGGTCTGGCTCCGGATTCTCTACTCAAGCTTATTCTTTCTGTTCTAAATTGATTTAATCAATCAACAGAAGGTGAAATATGATACCACTCTTTACATCAAATCAAATTAGGGAGATAGATGATTATGCTATTAATCATCTTAAAATGCCCGGTTTTGCTCTCATGGAAAATGCTTCTATTTCAATTTATAAGGAAATTCTAAATCATTTCCCTTCAGAACAATCATTTGGTGTTTTAATTGGAAAAGGAAATAATGGTGGTGATGGTCTTGCACTTGCACGTCATTTAATTAATGATTTCAAATTTGTTAAACTTCTCTTTGTTGATGATCCTAAAAAATTAAAGGGAGATGCTTTAATTAATTGGAATATTCTCGAAAATTATGATACTACACAGCTAGAGTACAAGGTTTATAAGTCTACGAAAGATATAAACTTTATAAAATCTAGTGAAGTTATAGTTGATGCTTTGCTTGGTACCGGCTCAAAAGGAAAATTACGCTCTCCTTATTTTGAAATTATTGATAAAGTTAATCAGTTTGATTCTTACAAAGTTGCTATTGATTTACCAACCGGATTAGATTCTGATTCAGGCTTTGGTGAAACTGTTTTTAATGCCGATTTAACCGTAACTTTAGCAGAATTTAAAAGAGGTCTCTTTTTTGAAGAAGGATTTTTTAATTCTGGTGAAATTAAAAAAGGTTCAATTGGAGTTAGTGAATCGTTTTTTGATAAATTTGATGTTGAAGATTATTTGATTGAACCCGAAGATGCTTTTGAAGGACTTCCAACTAAAGAACTTGATCTGCATAAATACAGCGCCGGAAAAGTATTAGTAATTGCCGGATCTTATGATTTACCCGGTGCTTCATTATTAGCCGGAATCTCTGCATTAAAATCCGGTGCCGGTGCGGTTATTTTAGCTATCCCTTCTAAAGCAGCTTGCCTATTGAATAATCCATATCCCGATTTAGTAATTAATAAAGTTGGAGATGATGAACAAAAAATCTTTTCAAAAGAAAATTTGTTAGAACTAAAAGAAAGAATATTGTGGGCAGATTCTATTGTTCTTGGTCCTGGTTTAGGAAGAAACAACGATTCAAAAGAATTTGTAAATGAATTGCTTAAATCATATCCAAACAAGAAAATTATTATAGATGCGGATGCATTATTTTTAATATCAGATGAAATGGAAAATATTGATTTTAGAAATTTTGTTTTAACTCCGCATCCTGGCGAATTTGAGATTTTAAGCGGAATTAAAAGGGAAGTATTTAAGCAAGATATCTTAAAATATGGAAAAGAATTTTCTTCCAAAAATAATTGTACTTTAGTTCTAAAAGGAAGCAGAACCATAATTTTTAACAAAAATGGTGAGGCTTTTATTAATACTTCCGGAAATCCAGGAATGGCAAAATTTGGAAGCGGTGATGTGTTAAGTGGAATTTTAGGATCATTTTCTGCTCAAAATAAGAATTTCGAAAGTGCAATTATTTCTGCCGTTTATTTGCACAGTTTATCAGCAGATATTCTAGTTGAAGATAAAACTGAATATGGAATCACTGCTACGGATATTTCTAATAATATTCCTAGTGCAATAAAGTTTTTAAGGAATTCAATTGATTAATTATATTAATAAAAATCCCAAATATTTTTTTTATATTCCGCTGGTATTTTATTGGATTTTGATAATTATTTTGACAAGTCTTCCTTCTAATTCATTGCCAAAAGTTGCCTTATCTGATAAGGTAAATCACTTTTTAGCATATTTTGGTTTGGCTGTTTTACTTGGAGGGACTTTATTTCACCAAAGAAAATTCAACTTTTTATCATCTAATTATATTTTGGCTACAATTATTATCGCATCATTCTACGGTTTAGTTGATGAGATTCATCAATTATTTATTCCCGGACGTTATTGCGAATTATATGATTGGTTAGCAAATTTTGTTGGAGTAATTACAGGAACATTTTTGATTTATTTGTTTTTAAAAGGAAAAGAGAAAAGAAATAGCATTGAAGTATAAAAGATTTCTAATAATTTTGTAAAAAGAAATAGAAAGAAATTGACTATCAAAGTATCATTTAATAAGTTTGTTTAATCTTTTTGTTCAAGGAGGATAACAGTGGCTCTTAAGAAGAATCCAAAAGTTGATTTAAAAAAGAAATATAATAGAGTGCTAGAAATAAGCATAATAATGGCTTTGGCCATTTTGATATTATCTTTCAAATTTTTCCCGACATTCCAAAAAGAAGAAATGAAATTGGATGGACCTCAGGAATTATTAAATGTTGAAGATGTAGAAATTACAAAGCAGGAAACTGCTCCGCCTCCACCTCCAAAACCGCCAATCCCTATAGAAGCTCCTAGCGATGACGTTTTGGAAGATATTGAAATTGGTGATACTGAGCTTGATGTTAACGAAACAATTGCCGCACCGCCTCCTCCGCCTGCTAAAGAAGAGGAAGTTGAAGAAGAACCGGTTTTCTTTGTTGCTGTTGAACAAACTCCGGATCCTATCGGTGGAATTGAGGGAATTCAAAAAAGAATTGTTTATCCCGAAATTGCTAAAAGAGCAGGAGTTCAAGGAAGAGTTTTTGTAAAGGCTTTTGTTGATGAAAATGGTAATGTTGTAAAAGTTGAACTTATTAAAGGAATTGGTGCCGGTTGCGATGAAGCTGCAATGGAAGCTGTAAAAGCAACTAAATTTGTTCCCGGTAAACAAAGAGGTAAAGCTGTAAAAGTTCAAGTTGCAATTCCTATTCTTTTCAAACTTCAATAAGAATTTTATTCTAAACATTTAAAGCCGCTTCTTGCGGCTTTTTTTTATCCTAAAAAAAATCACAATAAATTAATATTAGTCCGAAACATTATATCATTATATTCGTCTAATGAATTGTTGTTTTATAATAATGACTTTTTAGTCAATATAATGTAGCTCTCGTTTGACTATTAGTTTTGAGGAAAAATGGAAATATTTAAATTATCGGATGATTCTTCTTTATCAAGAAAAGATAGAGAACGACTATTTAAACGAAGAGAAATATTACTAGCAGCTTGTAAAATATTTTCTGAAAAAGGATTTGAATTAGCTACATTAGATGAAATTGCAGAAGCATCAGAATATGGAAAGGGAACTTTATATAATTATTTTCAAAATAAAGAAGATATTTATAATGCTCTCCTAGAAGCAATTTTATTAGATTATGTGGAAATTCTTAAAAACATCTCATCTTCATCAGATAATTTATATGATTTTATGTATAAAGTGACGGAATCTCTTTTCAAATACAGCATAAATAATGAAAATACATTCTTGCTCCTTATTAATATGCGTGGAAATCTTAGAGGCGATGAAATTATTAATAAGTTTGAGAAAATAAAAATCTTAATTGAAGAAATAAACGCAATCTATCTGAAATTTATTGATGATGCTATTGATAAAAATATTATAAGAAATATTGACAAAACAGCTTTGTTGGTTTTATATAGAAATATGATGTTTGCCTACATATATCATCTAAAATATTGTAAGAAAGTAGAAGAAATTAGTATTCAAAAAGAAACAGAATTCTTGCTGGATTTATGGTTTAATGGAATTAAAAATTAATTATTTGAGGAGAATGTGAATAAAATAATCTCTGTTCTATT
>SWCA01002890.1_pt1 | contig 14323 bp, 13 predicted proteins | sample 4692961 | NCBI WGS metagenome assembly SWCA01 (sample SAMN10267275, study PRJNA491770) | bioreactor metagenome | isolation source: DHS bioreactor inoculated with | place: Japan: off Shimokita Peninsula
CTTTTATGTATTCTGAATTGGAAAAACTAACGGTTAATGTGTCTGAAAAAACCATAGTTTCTGCCGTAAAAGGAATTATTCCAGAGTCTGGCTTGCTGGTAGGTGAGCATTTTCATGATATTTACAACGTTCCTTTAAAAAATATAGCTGTTATTGCTGGGCCTTGTCATGCCGAAGAAGTAGCCTTGGAGCGTTTATCTTATTTAACCATTTCTTGTGCAGATGCTAAAAAAGCACAGGAAATTGCCGATAAACTATCCAGTAATTACATTAAAACAAAAATTAGCGACGATGTTATTGGTACCGAATATGCTGTGATGCTTAAAAACATTTATGCCATTGCAGCAGGAATAGCCCATGGCTTGGGTTATGGCGATAATTTCCAGAGTGTTTTAATGAGCAATGCCATTAGGGAAATGAAACGCTTTATAAAGAAAACCCACAAAATGAAGCGTAATATTAACAACTCGGCTTATCTAGGTGATTTGTTGGTAACAGGTTACTCTGTGTTTTCCCGAAACCGTATGTTTGGGAACATGATCGGGAAAGGCTATACCGTAAAATCTGCACAAATGGAAATGAGCATGGTTGCCGAAGGCTATTATGCCACCAAAAGTGCTTATTTAATAAACGAAAAGAGCAAAAAGAAAACCCGTTTGCCCATTATCAAAGCTGTATATGCCATATTATATGAAGGCAAAGACCCAAAAATAACATTTAGGAAGTTGGCTGATAAGTTGGATTAACTCCAAGCTACTTTCCCAGGAATATGTTACTTTACCAAAACCCCTTTCACATCCATTAAAGGAATAGGTTGTAAGGCTTTTAAATTAATGGTGTTTTTTCTGAACAGAAAGGTTTTATCGTACATAGTGTTCCCTTCAAAAAAAGATACTTTAAAGGTATTGTTTAAAGCAAACAGTTCTTCCTGCATCAATTCTATCTTGGCATAGTTTTTAGCAGGAAGCCGTTCTAATTTTTTTCTAAAGGTGGATGTTATTTTGCCCTCGTTATAACCACTGGTATTTATTAGTACCCTCTCTAAATCAACATCTTTATTGTTTATAATATAGGCATTCCAGTCTTGGCTGTTGTAAATTTCGTTATACTCGTTTACAACAGCTATATAAACGTTTTCTACTTTTGGAATAAAAATGTCTTTTTTCATAGGTCATTATTTAAAATACGGATTGTTATAGCCTTTCTTTGCTATGCCTCGCAAACTATAAACTATAAAGTGGTTTAACAACTCTTTGTTGGAATGTACATCAAAAAGATTATTGCTTTTGAAGGCGATTTCTTCAAAGCGTTTAAAATATAAATCGCAAAATAGGTCTAGATTGACTTCGTCTAAAAGCAGACCGTTTTTTTTAGCAATTTCCAAAAGGTTATAAACCCTAACTTTTACAAAAGTATCGCGAAAGTCATCAAATACCTCATTGGATGCAGGATAATATTTTTTCAAACCAAAAACAAAAGAGGGTTTGAAATATTTTAAACGGTCAAAAGCACTTTCATACATTAAAATAATGCTGCTAATAGGGTCTTTTTGATCTTGTAACAATTGCTCTAAAGTTTGGTTGTAATCATCAATTAAATATTGAATACAAGTAGTTACCAAATCTTCTTTGCTCAAAAAATGTTTGTAAAGTGTTTTTTTAGAAATACCTAACAAAGCAGCAAGCTCATCCATAGTAAACCGCTTGCTACCAAATTGAGTGAACTTTTTGGCTGCAAATGCAATTATTTGTTCTTTGCCAATCATAAAACAAACTTAACTAACACTATCCTTTTATTTCCAGCCTCCACCAAGGGCTTTGTATAAATTAACCATTGAAAGCAATTGTTCCAGCTTGGTGTCTATCATGTTCAATTCGGCTGCCAATTCACTTTGTCTTACGGTCAATAAATCCAAATAAGTTGCGTATCCATTATTTAACAAAGCTTCAGAGTTGGTTTCTGCACGTCTTAAAGCTTCCACTTCTTCTTTTCTGTATTCAAATTTGGTGGTTTCGGCATCGTAAGCATAAAGTGCTTCCGACACTTCTTTTCCTGCTTCCAACAAGGTTTTCTTAAAATTTAACAAAGCTTGTTCCTGTTGAGCTTGAGATACTTCGTATTGGGTTCTTATTTTTCTTTGGTTGAAAATAGGCTGTGTTAAACCGCCAACCAAATTAGCAAATAAAGAATTGGTATTGAACCAGTTTTGAAACTCCAAACTTTGAAATCCTCCAGAAGCACTTAACGTTAATGAGGGATAGAAATTGGTCAATGCCACATTGGTAAGTTCAAACGACTCAATGAAATCGTATTCTGCAGCCATGACATCTGGTCTGTTTCTCAACAACAAATAAGGAACTCCCAGTTTCATTTCTGTTGTAATTTCCTGATGGTCCAAAACACCTCTTTCATAATGCTGAGGTTGTTTTGCCAATAAAATGCTTAAGGTATTTTCTGTTTTAAAAATTTCCCTTTCAATATCCACTTGTAAGGCTCTGGCATTATTGTATTGCGCAATATTTTGATCTACTGCCACTTGGGTTTCCTGACCTGCATCCTTTAAAGCTTTGATGGTTTCAACACTATTGGCTCTTGTTTCTACGGTTTGTTGGGTGATTTTCAATTGGGCATCCAAAGCCAATAAACGGTAATAGGTGGTAGCTATGCTTTCTATCAATTTGGTTTTAACGGCTTGGTGTGCTGCCACACTTTGTAAATATCCAGCTTGAAAAGCTCGTTTATTGCTTCTTATTTTTCCCCAAATATCAGCTTCCCAAGATAGGTTGGCTACCATTTCGTATTGTTCCAAAGAGCCATTGAAAAAACTTCCAAATTGACTGTTTTTAGACAATTCTTGATGCGTTGCCGTAGCTCCAGCGCTTAGAGTTGGCAGATAACCTGCTTTTCCTTGTTTCATATAGGCTTCTCCAGCAATAATTTGCTGTAATGCCATTCTAATATCAATGTTATTTTGTAAACCTTCTTCAATATATTGTACCAAATAAGGATCTGTGAACACCTCTTTCCAAGACACATCAGCCATGGACAAACTGTCTGTTGGTAAATTATCAGTTCTATAAAGATTTTCGGTTTCTTCTTCTAAATCCGGTCTTTCGTAATTTTTGGAAACCATACAGCCTTGCAATGTAAACAAAGCAAATACAAGAATACTTCCTCTTAAAAATAAACGTTTATTTAAAAATGTTTTCATACTGTTTTTATTCTTGATTTTGTTGATTAACCGCTTCTGGAACTCCTGTTATTTTTTCCTGCAACCATTGGAACACAACAAACAATACAGGAATGACAAATACACCAATTATGGTTCCTACCAATAAACCTCCTACTGCGCCTGTACCAATGGAATTGTTTCCTGCTGCTCCAACCCCTTTAGCCAACACTAAAGGCGTTAATCCTAAAATAAAGGCAAAAGATGTCATTAAAATAGGACGCAAACGCACTTTGGCTCCATCTATGGCTGCATCTACCAGCGACAAGCCATGATGTCGTCTTTGTACGGCAAATTCCACGATTAAAATGGCGTTTTTAGCCAAAAGACCTATAAGCATGATCAAGGCTATCTGGAAGTAAATGTTGTTTTCCAAACCTGTAATAAAGGTTGTTAAATATGCTCCAGCAACACCAATAGGTAAAGAGAAAATAATGGACAAAGGCAATAAATAACTTTCGTATTGTGCAGACAATATGAAATACACAAACAGGATACTGATCATAAAAATGATGGTTGATTGTCCTGCAGACGCTATTTCTTCCCTGGTAATACCAGAATAAGCTACTTGATAACCTTCTGGTAAATTGGTTTCTGCCAACTTATTAATGGTGTTTATGGCATCTCCAGAACTATAACCTGGAGTCGCTGCACCATTTACCGTTACGGCATTAAACAAGTTGAACCTGTTAACGGTTTGTGGTCCATACACACGATTAAAAGAAACATATTGTGAAATAGGAGTCATTTCCCCACTAGGCGTTTTAATCATCATGCTATTTAAACTAGCAATATCTGTTCGGTCTTCGGGTAAGGACTGAATAAATACACGGAATTGTTTTCCAAAACGGCTGAAATCTGCCACATAATTCCCTCCTATATATCCTTGTAATGCCGAAAGAATAGCACTGGTTGAAACTCCAACTTCTTTGGCCCTTTCCACATTGATATTTAATTCCAGTTGTGGGAAATTGGTACTGAACGAATTGGAAGCATATGCTATTTCCGGCTGTTGGTTCAGCAGACCCACAAAATCGGTTGCTGTAGCGTCCAGTTCCGTCAAAGGTCTTGCATTTCTATCCAACAAGCGCATTTCAAACCCATCTGCACTACCAAAACCAGGCACACTAGGAGGTGTGAAAAAGATGATTTTTGCATCAGGAATCATGGCTGCTTTTTGAAACAATTGACCAATGATGCCATTTACAGATTCGGCTTCGGTTTCCCTATCGTCCCAAGGTTCCAATATAATAAAGCCCATGGCATTTGAACTCCCTTCTCCCGAGAAGAAGTTTCTACCACTAATAAACGAAGCTCCTTGAATCCCTTCAATGTCTTTAATCATTTCATAGAGGTTTTCGTTCACTTGAAACGAACGGTCTTGGGATGCCCCAGGAGGTAATTCGGCATTCATAAAAATAACACCTCTATCTTCTGAAGGCACAAATCCTGTTGGTATGATTTTACTGGAATAAATAATTCCGAAGACACTAAGTCCCAAAATAATTAAGGTAACCCATTTATGTTTCAACAAAAAGCCTAAAGACTTAGTGTACTTGGCTGTTGTAGCATTAAATGCAGTATTGAATGCTGCGTAAAAACGCTGTAACAGCGATTTCTTTTTGTGCTCATGCTCGTTATGAGGTTTTAGAAAAATGGCACACAAAGCAGGCGTTAAGGTTAAGGCATTTAAGGCCGAAATAAGAATGGCTATCATTAAAGTGACTCCAAACTGTTCGTAAAACACACCTGAAGGTCCACTGATAAAAGTAATTGGCACAAATACGGCCACCATAACCAAGGTAATGGATACAATGGCTCCACTAATCTCGCTCATGGCAGAAATAGAGGCTTTTTTGGCATCTTTAAACCCTCCTTCCAATTTAGCATGAACGGCCTCTACAACCACAATGGCATCATCCACCACTATACCAATGGCGAGAATTAATGCAAATAAAGTTAACAGGTTGATGGAGTACCCAAGAATATTCAAGAAAAAGAAGGTTCCAATGATGGATACAGGCACTGCAATAGCAGGAATAAGAGTGGATTTAAAATCCTGTAAAAACACAAAAACCACTATAAAAACCAACAGGAAGGCTTCCAAAAGTGTGTGCAATACCTTTTCTATGGAAGCTGTTAAAAACTTATTGGTGTCATAATTTACCAGATAATCCACACCTTCTGGGAAGTCTTTTTTAAGTTCGTCTAGCTTGTTATATATGTTTTCAATAATTTCTTGTGCATTGGAACCAGGAGTTTGAAAAACCCCAAAGTTTACAGCAGGATTGCCTTTGGTTCTGGAAATGGAGGAATACGAAAAAGCATCCAATTCTACCTTTGCTACATCTTTAACACGTAAAAACTGGCCATCTCCTAAAGCTTTTATTACTATGTTTTCGTAATCTTTTGCTTCTTTATAACGGCCTTTGTATTTTATAACATATTCAAAAGCTTCACCACTGTTTTGTCCCAAAGAACCTGCTGCAGCTTCCAAACTTTGTTCGTTAATGGCTAAGGTAACATCTCTTGGCTCTATTTTATAAGCAGCCATTTTATCTGGATCCAACCAAATACGCATGGAATAATCTTTAGCTCCAAATACATTAACCGCACCAACTCCATTGATACGTTGTATCTCTGGCTTGATGTTAATGTTTAAGTAGTTTTGTATAAATGTATCGTCGTATTCTGGGTTGGTAGAATAAACTGCTGCATAAAGTAAGGCGGAGTTTTGTTGTTTTTGTGTCACAACACCTGCACGAATAACTTCAGATGGCAACAAGGAGTTTGCTCTGGCTACCCTGTTTTGAACGTTTACTGCTGCAATATCCGGATCGTAACCTTGCTCAAAAAACACTTGAATGGAAGCACTTCCAGAGTTACTTGCCGTGGAAGTAATATAGGTCATCCCCTCCACACCATTTATTTGCTCTTCAATAGGAACAATCACACTCTCCAAAATGGTTTCTGCATTGGCTCCTGGATAAGATGCATTAACCTGAACGGTTGGTGGTGCAATATCAGGGTATTGCGTTACTGGTAACTGCGTGAGACCCAAAATACCCAAAATAACTATGATAATGGATATAACTGTAGAGAGTACAGGTCTTTCAATAAATTTTTGTAACATAGTCTGGCTTATTTAAAAACGGTCTCGAAAGAATTAATAATACTATCCAAAGGTTTTTCTATAGGTTTTATTTTGGTGCCTGGACTCACTTTATTAAGTCCTTTTGCCAAAATGGTCTCTCCAACTTCAATGCCCTTATCAACAATGTATATTTTATTGGCATCTTTTAAAATTGAAATTGGTCTGTCTGCCAACGAATCCCCAACAACTTCATACACATAACTTTTACCTTGTCTTTCAAAGGTGGATTCGGCTGGAATAACCATTACGTTTTCAAAGGTTCTGGGAATTAAGATGGTTCCACTGCTCCCATTTCTTAATAAACCTGTTGCATTATTGAATTTTGCCCTAAAGGTTATGGTTCCTGTTTGGGTATTGATGTCTCCTGTTATGGTTTCAATCTTTCCGGTTTCATCATACAATTTCCCATTGGCAAGACGCAATTTAACTTCTGGAAATTTTTCCAACTTTTCCCTAGCCGTTTCCCCTTTAGCCTCTTCCATAAACGTAATAAATTCCTTTTCGTTCATTGAAAAATAAGCATATACTTCATCTATTGAAGACACATTGGTTAAAGGCATTGGATCCTGAGCACTTACCAAAGCACCTTTTCTATAATTAATGGATCCAACCACTCCATCTACGGGACTTTTTACATTGGCATAGTCTATATTTGCAACAATACTGTTATAGGAGCTTTTTGCTTGAGCCAGTTTTGCATTGGCTGTTTCCAATTGTACGTTGCTAATTATGTTCTTTTCCACCAAAGGTTTAAGTTTGTCAACCTCTACCTGAGCCGCATTTACATTAGCTTTTGCAGCATTGGCATCCTGACTTAGGGATTGGGTTTCCAACCTAAAAAGGGATTGTCCCTGTTTAACAACCTCGCCTTCTTTTACAAGCACTTCTTTAATGTAACCTGAAATTTTTGGTCTTACTTGACTGTTAACTTTCCCTTCAATACTTGCAGGAAAATCTTGATGTGTGGTAACATCTTGCTTTACAACTTTTACTACAGGAAAAGGTAAAACTGGAGCTGCTTTTTGTTCTGTTTCTTTATTTCCACAGTTGGATAAGGTTAAAACCATGGTGCAAGCAACTAACATGTTGAATGTGTGTTTTTTCATATTGAAGGTTTGGATTGAAGATTCATAACTGCCACTTTCTCTTTTAACAGAGACATAGAAGCAATGGCTAAATTTAAAAAGTTTATATAGTTATCGTGATAGGTTACATCAAATTTTAAATCGCTTGTGGTGGTTTCCAAGCTGTTGACTTCCAATTTGTAATTGGTTACTTCTTCATGCAATTCTTTTTCAGATTCCCATTGAGCAATCATTCTATCAATACTTTTCAATAAGGTATCGGAATTTATGATGAAGAATTTTTTTCTGTTGCCTATTTTGGTGAAATAGGTTATTTTATTTAAATCCTGTAAATGATTTAAATGGGTTGAAATGGTGCTTTTGCTTGCGCATAAATCTGACACCAAGTCTTCAAAAGTAACACCTGCTTTCCCAGTAAGGATTACGTAAGCCAAGATTCTTGAAGCTACAGGAGCCAGTTGTTCGGTGTGTTCAAAATGAACACCCAATTTCTCGACCAATTGGTATTTTTTATTTTTTAAATCGCTTTTCATAATCGGAATAATTTGCAAAATTAAATCTTAGTTCGGTTTAAACCGAACTAAACGAAGTTAAAAAATTGTTAAATAAAAAAAGCCGATGGTTTATCGGCTTCTATCTTTTATTGAATTGCGCTTACAGAGCAGATTTAAACTGTTCCAGAAAGCGTACATCGTTTTCACTTAACAAACGAATATCGCCAATTTGATGGAGCAACATGGCTATTCTATCTATTCCCATACCAAAAGCAAATCCAGAATATTCTTTGGAGTCTATGCCGCAATTTTCCAACACATTAGGATCTACCATGCCACATCCCATAATTTCCAACCATCCTGTTCCTTTGGTTATTTTATGGTCAATTTCTGTCTCCAAGCCCCAATATACATCTACTTCTGCACTTGGCTCCGTAAACGGGAAATAAGAAGGGCGTAAGCGTATTTTAGATTTCCCAAACATTTCTGTAGTAAAATATTGCAAGGTTTGCTTAAGGTCTGCAAAACTTACATCTTTGTCAATATACAAGCCTTCTACTTGGTGAAAAAAACAATGCGAACGTGCCGAAATGGCTTCGTTTCTATACACTCTTCCTGGAGAAATGGTCCTAATAGGAGGTTTGTTGTTTTCCATATAACGTACTTGTACCGAACTGGTATGCGTACGCAATAAAATATCTGGATTGGTTTGAATAAAAAACGTGTCCTGCATGTCTCTTGCTGGATGGTATTCCGGCAAATTTAGCGCTGTAAAATTATGCCAATCGTCTTCAATTTCAGGGCCTTCACTGACATTAAACCCTATACGGGAAAAAATATCGATTATTTGATTTTTCACAATAGATATTGGATGTCTTGCTCCAATCTCGATAGGTTCTCCAGGACGGGATAAATCGCCATAAACACCTTTAATCTCTTCTTTACTTTCCAGTTCTTCTTTAAGGGAAGCAACTTTGTCCTCGGCTGTTTTTTTAAGGGTATTTATAACCTGACCAAATTCTTTTTTCTGATCGTTGGCTACATTTTTAAACTCCTTAAAGTAATCGTTAAGAAGTCCCTTTTTTCCTAAATATTTAATTCTGAAAGCCTCAACTTCTTCTTTCGATTTTGCTTGGAAAGCTTCAGCTTCAGCAATTAACTCTTTGATCTTATCTATCATGATATTTTTGAAAATGAGTGCAAATTTAGTGAATTATGATGAAACTTGTCTTTGAAGCGTGTATAAAACCGTTAATTATTCAATGTATTTACTTTCCATAAAGTAGCTTACAATGGCTTCTTTCATTAAAACACTTTGTTCTCCAGCTTTTAATGGAGGCAACTGTTCTTTTATGATATAATGAGGCCATCCATCTTCATCAAAATAATCAAATTCATAGTAACCATAAGGCTCCAGAAGCCTGCAAATGGCTATGTGCATAAGGTCCAATTTGTGATCTTTTTTGAATTTTTTATCAAATTGCCCCAGTTCCTGAACACCAATTAAGTAGATTATGGCGTCTAAATCCAAGGTGTCTCTATCTGCAAATTGCTTGGATAGCTTGTCGACTATAAGTTCCCAACGTTGTTTTAATTGTTCGTCTCTAGACATATTTATTTCCCACAAAAGTGGGTACTCTGTTTTTTAGTTTTTTATAAAAATGCAAAGTTAAGTTATATTTACAGAAATATTACTATTATGAGTGTTATTGATATTGTTTTATTGGGTTTTCTGCTCCTGGGTTTGATACGTGGGTTTTTAAAAGGGTTTTTTGTTGAAATTGCCTCACTTGTAGCTTTGGTTGCTGGTGTTTATGGCGCCATTCATTTTAGTGATTATGCCGCTTCTTTTTTTGAAGATAGTGTAGATTGGGATGAAAAATATGTAAACATTCTTGCCTTTGCCATTACGTTTATAATTATAGTTTTAGCAATTGCTTTGGCAGGAAAAGCCTTAACTAAGCTAGCTGATTTTGCTGCTTTGGGCATCTTGAACAAACTTTTGGGCGCTTTGTTTGGTGGACTGAAAATGGTACTTATTTTAAGTGTGCTCTTAAATGTTTTTGATAAATTGAACACGACCATGAGCTTTTGGGACGAAGCTCAAACAGAACAAACTGTGCTATACAAGCCTGTAAAATCTGTAGTGCCATTGCTATTTCCATTTATAATAAAATATGAAGAAACAGACCTTTTAAATATAGAGCCGAAAGAAGGCGTTTAAAAGAATTTAGAATTAAAAAAGCCACTTTTAAAGTGGCTTTTTTAATGGTTTAATCTAAGTGGTAAATTTCCATAATGTCTTTTAGGTATTTTTCAAAATCGATTTTTAAATCAATCAATTTTCCTGTGTGCACATCAAACACCCAACCATGAACTTTTAGACCTCTTTTTCTTATGGCTTTTTGAACAGCAGCTGTTTTAATTAAATTCACACACTGTTCTTTTACATTTAGTTCTACCAGTTTATCGTAACGCTCATCTTCGTTTTCAATGGCATTTAACTCGTTTCTATGGAGCCTGTATACATCACGAATGTTACGTAGCCAAGGGTTTAAAATTCCCAAATCGGCAGATTGCATGGCTGCTTTAACACCGCCACAAGCATAATGACCACATACAATAACATGTTTCACTTTTAGGTGGTCCACAGCATAATTGATTACAGACATGACATTAAGATCTATGCTTATTACCATGTTTGCAATGTTTCTGTGTACAAAAACCTCTCCAGGAGTTGCTCCCATAAGTTCTTCGGCAGTCACCCTACTATCTGCACAACCTATGTACAATAATTCTGGGCTTTGTCCTCTTCCCAGTTCCTCAAAATAATCTTTATTAACCGAAAGTTTATCTTGTATCCAAGATTTATTGTTTTCAAAAACTTTGTCTAAATTCATAATATTAATATTTATCTTTTACATTATTTTTTATCCAAGTGGTACAGTCCTTAAAAGTAAGAAATATATGGTCTGGATGTATTAAGTCTGGAATAATATCTATGCGTTCCATTAAATATCTAGGTTGTTTTAACAAACCCACAAAAAGAACGGTAATATTGTTTTTATTTAGTTCTTGAAGCACATCTTCCATGGCGTACAGTCCAGATTGATCCATATACTGCATTCTTCCTAAACGTATAACCACAGTTGAGGCAGTTTTGGGAATTTGTGCAGCAAGGCTTTGAAAATCGCTGGTGGATCCAAAAAATAAAGGCCCTTTTAAGTGCTTTATAAAAACTTCTTCCTTCAATTTCTCTGGAAAATTGGCTTCGTCTGCCCAAGCTTTTTCTTCTTTTAAGGTTTTAACATCTGATCTTTGTGCTGTTAAATCGCCTATTTTCTTCATAAATAAAAGCGAAGCAATAACCAATCCTATACCTACGGCATAAACCAAATTCCAAAATGTTGATAACAATAACACAATCATCATAATCAATACTTCAGAACTCAATTTTAATGGCCCTATTTTAATATCTTTAGGTAAACTTGGGATGGCTTTCAAGCCTTTATAATCCATGACACCTATACCTACCGTGATTAAAATTCCAGCTAAAACAGCTGCTGGAATACTGGAAGCCAGACCAGGCAGACCTGGTATCAATAAAATACTTAACAGTAACAAACCAGCAATCATACCAGATAATTTGGTTTTTCCGCCAGAATTAATGTTCACAACGGTCCTAATAGTTGCTCCTGCTCCTGGTAGTCCTCCAAAAACAGCTCCAATACTATTTCCTATGCCTTGCCCAATTAACTCCTTATTTGGTTTGTGCTTTGTCTTGGTCATATTATCTGCCACCACACTAGTAAGCAAGGAATCAATAGCTCCCAAAAGAGCCAAGGTCAATGCTGTAAAGATATATGGTGTTATCATGTCAAAACTAAAATTGGTAATGATACTTAAATTTGGAACAGGCAATCCACTTGGAATTTCTTCAATAGGTCTATAATTTAAACCAAAAGCCATGGCAATGCCAGACATTACCACAAGTGCCACCAAGGTGCTAGGAATAGCTGTTGTAATGCGTTTAAAGCCATAGATAATAATGATGGTCCCTAAAGCCAATAAAACTTCCAGCCAATTGATATTCTGTATCGCTTTGGGCAAAACTTTAATAGCCCCTACAACACCGGAAGCCTCTTTGGCAGCTAATGTCTTGGACTCTTTTAAAATATCTTCTTGACTTATATTCTTGGCCCTATCAATGGTTTCCTTAAAATCCTCCAAAACCAAGATCCCTTCACCTGCTTCTTCTTTTAAAATGTTTTGTAGGATAATCTCTTCGGCTTGAGGCTTAAATTGTTCCACAAAAACTTCATCGTCTTTGGGATAGTATCCTAAAGCTGGTAGTATTTGAGTGACAAGGATAATGACACCAATGGCTGTCATAAAACCAGAAACTACAGGATAAGGAATGTATTTAATGTATTTACCAAAGCCTAAGAAACCCAATCCTATTTGAAACAAACCAGCCAATAAAAATACGGTTAAAATAGCCGGCAATGCTTTGGTTACATCGCCATCATTAACAGCAAGTATTCCTGCTATTACCACCATACTTACGGCAGTCATTGGAGCCGTTGGACCAGAAATTTGTGTGTTGGTACCACCAAAAAGAGCTGCAAAAAAGCTTATAAAGATGGCTCCATATAGTCCTGCACTTGGGCCTAACCCAGACGAGACACCAAAGGCCAATGCTAGAGGAAGGGCTACAATACCAGCCGTTATACCTCCAAAGGCATCCCCTTTGAAATTTGAAAATAATTTTTTCATGTACAGATGTATTTTGTTTATGTTGATACCCTAAATGTGTATCAAACACTAATTATAATTGCACCTCTTGACTTGGGTACAATACTAACTTTAAAAAAATTGTGAATGTTTGGTTTGAAGAGTTTGTTTTCAAACCATGCAATAAGGATTTATTGCTAAATAATACAATCTGGTGGTGGAGAATGTGTTTCCAGTGAAAGCTGGGAATAGTGATTTAAATAAAAATCGAATTGTTTCTTTTTTTGAAGTTCCAAAACAAGCAATTCTGAATTGTCATAATTAGGAAAAGCTATTTGCTTATGCTTGATTTCGTAGTTGTTGTTATTTTCTTCTTCGTTGATACCATAAAACATCGATATATCAAACGATTTGTCCATAACAGTAATCACTAAAGGAGCTGCTATAAACATGGTGAAAATAATGATAAAGCAAAGTGAAATAGTAGTTTTCTTCATCCAATTTTTTTAAAAATCAAAAACAAAGATACAATTCCATTTTTTTATTTTAGTTAAATAAACTTTAAAGTGCTTTTATATCCTGGTTTAGGATCCAACCTGTCTTCCCATCGGAAAGTTTGATTTTTTTCCAGTTGTTTACAGTGTCCAAAATTTGAACCTTGGTTCCTTCATGTAAAATAAAAGCTTCTGTGCTGCGTAAATTAGGCTCGCTTTTTACTTGACTTTCTTGCGCAAAAATAATAGCTGGTTGGTCTTTTTTATCCAAATTGAATTTATGAAAAGCAAATATTAAGGCTAGGCATGTGAAACCTAAACTTAACATACTGCTTACAAAAGCGAGTCGCTTTTTAGTAGTGGAATAAGCAAAATAATAGGTTAGGAACAGAACTACAAAGATAGAAATAAAAGCTATTGCAAGTTTGGCCCAAGTATTAAAACCAAAGGTATTGGTTACTTTTTTAATGTAATTTGAAAGTCCAACCTCTGGAACAGAATCTATGGCATCTATGGTCATGTTTCTTGCAAAAGCTGCATTGTTTTTTATCTCTTTATCGTTTGGTGCCAGTTGTAAGGCTTTTTCGTAATAATAAATACTAGGAGCAATATGGTTTAGTTTATAATGGGCATTTGCCAAATTAAAATACAGTTCCGCAGAATGTTCCCCATTTTCAAGAATATTTTCGTATTTAAGAATGGCTTGCTCATAATTTCCATCGTTATATAAGGCATTTCCCTGTTCAAACAAAGAGATGTTTTGAGCCGATGTAATAAAGCTCAAAAAAAACACAAGTATGTAAACTAACTTCTTCATTTATTTGGTTGGCCATTACAAGAAAGGTTTTTGCTGCTTTATCGTAATCTTGTTGCATTTCCACATGAGTGATTGGTGTGTACCTAGCCAATTCGCAATTTTTTAATATAGCTATAAAACTAGTTACAACTTGACTGTCCACTTGTTTGGTTAGCAATAAATCTTGAATTTTTTCTTTGGTAAATTCACTGGTTTCAATATGCAGTTTGGCTTTTAAATAATTATGTAATGCTTTTTCCAAGGCCACATAAAAAGCTTCTTTATTGCCTAAGGCTTTTTTAGCTTCACCTAGATAGCGTTTGGCCAGTTTATCGGC
>SWCA01006655.1_pt2 | contig 14313 bp, 13 predicted proteins | sample 4692961 | NCBI WGS metagenome assembly SWCA01 (sample SAMN10267275, study PRJNA491770) | bioreactor metagenome | isolation source: DHS bioreactor inoculated with | place: Japan: off Shimokita Peninsula
TAGCCAGTTGGGTTTTGAGCCATTCTCTATTTAGACCCATATTGGCAAGTGGTTCATCCATTATGTTCCCATCTAATACAACTGTCTGTGGTTCAGTTTGAGGTGCTACCTTTCTTCCCAGGTCATGAGATGTAATAGGCTTTTTATCAGACTTTAACATAACATTTACATCCCCTGTTGTTTCCATTACCGCAAATTCTACATCGGAAACATTAAATACATTCTTTAGTCTTAATGCCCTTAAGAGATCCTCCGCTGTAAGCCTAGTCTGCATAAGACTTTCTTCCATAACCTTTCCCTGTTTTATCAATATAGTTTCTTTCCCATTAACCAAATCATGAATTATCTTGCTTTTTATAGATAGATATTCTAAAGCAATAGGAAGCCCAACCCATACTACCAAAGCAACTGCACCAAAAGCCGTGTCAATTAAATTTAGAATCAAAAAGGACGTAATTATAGCAATTACTAAATAATTGACAAAATGAAATGCAGTCATCTTTGACGGCTGCCTTTTGCCCATTAACCTTATCGCCCCAAAAACTACAACAAATAGGATTAAGGCCCTTAACAGTATCTCTATCCATGGCTGCATATAAGTACCTCCACTTTAATACCCTTTATATTGTGGTTCTTCAAATTCTAATTTTTGTATTCTTTTTTGTAAGTCTTGAATGATATCCTCTGAAATATGTACTGCTTCTTTGAAAATCTCTCTTGTTTCCTTATCCTCTGTTTGAGTAGCATAAATATCCAGAGTGCCCTGCACACCCTTTAAACTAGTTAATGTTTGTTTTACCTTCGCAATGACTGTCATTAATATTCCTCCTTACACGGTTAGTATTCCAGACAAAATGAAGTAAAATGCATAGGATAAAAAAAAACTAACCCAAGTTTTAAGTTGGATTAGCTTTTATAACTAAATTATTGATTCAACCTCAACTGTCCAGTTGAAAATATCCTCAATCCTACCAGTTTGTATTCCCGTTACTGTATCATAAAGTTTCTTTGTTACTTCCCCTATTTCATCCATGCTTAATTCAATCTTACTTTTATTCCAATTCAGCTCACCTATTGGTGATATTACTGCTGCAGTACCTGTTCCAAATGCTTCTTCCAGGGTTTTATCTTTATACGCCTCATATAGCTCATTAATGGATACTCTCCTCTCAGAAACATCCATCCCCCAATGTTTCAATAAGTGTATTACCGTATCTCGCGTAATACCTGACAGGATACTTCCTCCAAGGGCTGGAGTAATAAACTCATTATTAATTTTAAAGAATACATTCATTGAACCAACTTCTTCAATGTATTTCTTTTCTATTCCGTCTAGCCAAAGAACTTGAACATAACCTTCCTGAGCTGCTTTTGCCTGAGCCTTTAGACTAGCTGCATAGTTCCCACAGGTTTTTACATGTCCTGTACCACCAATTACCGCACGAGTGTACTCACTTTCCACATAAATGTTTATGGGTTTAATACCTTGAGGATAATAAGCTCCTACAGGTGATAATATTACTATAAACATATAGTTATGTGATGGTCTAACCCCAAGATAGGGATCTGTCGCAATGATAAACGGTCTAATATAAAGTGATGTTCCAGGAGCTGTAGGTATCCAATCTTGATCAACGCTCACTAGTGTCTTCAATGCCTCGACGCAGAAATCTACATCAATTGGTGGAATACACATTCTATCATTGGTAATATTGATTCTTTCCATATTCTTCTGGGGCCTAAATAATAAAACCCTATTATCTAATGTGCGATAAGCCTTGAGGCCTTCGAAGATAGCCTGACCATAATGAAATACTGCTGAGGCTGGATCGAGTTGAAGTGGTTTATAAGGTGTTATCCTTGGACTATGCCAACCTTTGCCCTCACTATAATCCATAATAAACATATGGTCTGAGAAAAGCCTGCCAAATCCAAGGTTGTTCTGATCAGGCTTAGGCTTAGGACTTTTTGTTTTTTCAATGGTTATTTGCATTGACATTATTAATCTCTCCTTTCTAGATTTCATCTCTTTTAAGATTACCATATGGTATAGCTAGAAACAATTATGTTTTTTTGACAAAAGCCAAAGTTAGCCTGCATAGTTGTATTTTATGTAAAAAAACTTTACAATTAGTTATAGAATTTCATGGATTATGGATGAAAGATTCACAGAGGAGGATTATATTTGACATCACTTACAGAAGATAAACTTAATGGTCTTGTAAATAAAGCAATTGAAATGGGCGCTGTGAAGGCCGCATCAATAAAAACTGATACAATATCTGTTGCAGAATGGGTGCAATGGAAATGTCGTTATGGCTGTCGTTTCTATGGGAAGGATGGATACCATCCCCCTAGTGCCCCAACCACTAAAGAGATGAAGAAAATGCTAAAGGAATACAACCGAGCTATACTTATTAATAGTTCTAATGGAACAGAACTTACCAAAATTGCATTAACCATAGAAAACGAAGCATGTCAGATGGGATATTATAAGGCTTTTGCCATGATAGCATTACCTTTAAGTGAAGGGTCCACTTGACACTCTGGTGGAGGGGCTCAGTTTGAGCACAAATCAACAGATCATCCACAAATTAGACCCATGATGGAAGCCTGTGGGATAGATGTCTTTCAAACTGCAAGAACTAATGGCTTTAAGATAGATACTAAAAAAGAAACATATGGCAATTGGAATTTCTTTGCACTGATACTAATTGATTAGTTCAAATACCTTAAAACACCGTGGATATTAAGGCCACGGTGTTTTATATTTCCATTACACAGCATCATTCATCAATTCGGCAGAGGGTTTAAACCTCTTCAGCCGCATAGTATTCATAACTACAGATATTGAGCTAAAGGCCATTGCTCCAGCTGCAATCATAGGATTTAGTATTATTCCGAAAAAGGGCCATAAAACTCCTGCTGCAACTGGAATAAGTATAATATTGTATGCAAACGCCCAAAAAAGATTTTGCCATATCATAACAATAGTTGCTTTTGATAAACTAATAGCTGTTGGAACCCCTCGTAAGTCTCCTGAAATTAGGGTAATATCAGATGCTTCCATTGCCACGTCAGTTCCAGTACCTATTGCAATACCTACATTTGCCTGTGCTAGGGCTGGAGCATCATTGATTCCATCTCCAACCATTGCCACAATATAGCCTTGACTCTGCAGTTTCTTTACTTCTTCTGCCTTATGTTCCGGTAAAACCTCGGCTATTACCTTGTCTACTCCCACCTGCTTTGCTATAGCCTTAGCCGTTCTTTCATTATCACCTGTTAACATTATTACTTCTATACCCATTTTTTTAAGCTGATTTATTGCCTTTACAGAGTTTTTCTTCACAGTATCTGCTACAGCTATTACAGCTACTGAATTGTTATCTACTGCTACAAACATTGGTGTCTTTCCTTCATCTGCTATAGTTTCTGCTTTTTTAGTTAAACTCCCAGTAACTTCAATATTTTTTGCACTCATTAAACGCAAATTTCCGATAAGTATTTCTGTATTATCAACCCTTGCCACAATACCATGACCAGGAATTGCATCAAAATCCTCAGGTTCTAGTAGCTCAAGTTTCTTATCCTTAGCGGCCTTGACAATGGCTGCTCCTAAGGGGTGTTCTGAAGCTGTTTCTACTGAAGCAACCAATCTTAAAATTTGATCTTCTTCATATTTCCCTTCCACAATTAAATCGGTCAATGACGGTTCACCAACAGTAATGGTCCCTGTTTTATCAAAGACTATTGCATTTATCTTATGGGCAGTTTCTAGACTTTCAGCACCTTTTATAAGAATGCCATTTTCGGCCCCCTTACCAGTACCTACCATTATTGCTGTGGGAGTTGCAAGCCCAAGAGCACATGGACAAGCAATTATCAGCACCGCAATGAATGTGGTAAGTCCAAAAATAAGAGATGGCTCTGGCCCAAAGATCCACCAAACTATAAAGCTCGTTACTGCAATAACTACTACACTAGGCACAAAATAGGCAGCTACAACATCTACTAACTTTTGTATAGGCGCCTTGGAGCCCTGCGCTTCTTCTACAAGTCGTACTATCTGAGCCAGCATTGTATCCTTACCAACTTTTGTAGCCTTAAATTTAAAAGTACCTGTCTTATTTATTGTTGCACCTATTACTTCATCACCTAATGCTTTTTCAACAGGTATGCTTTCTCCTGTTAACATAGATTCATCTATAGTAGATCTCCCGCTAACAATTTCTCCATCTACGGGAATTTTCTCTCCAGGTCTTACAACAACAATATCACCCTTTATTACTTCATCAATTGGTAGATCTATTTCTTCATTATTTCTAACTACCCTTGCAGTTTTTGCTTGCATCCCCATTAGGCTACGAATAGCCTCTGATGTTTTTCCCTTAGCTTTTGCCTCTAGTATCCTACCTAGTAGTATTAATGTAGTAATTACTGTGGCAACATCATAGTATAGCTGATAAGGGAAACCTAAACCTGTTAAGAAGTTTGGAAAAAGTGTCATAGCAGCACTATAGAGCCATGCTGAAGATGTGCCCATTGCAACTAAAACATTCATATCACTAGTACCGTGGGAAAGGGCAGCATAGGCACCCCGGTAAAACCTCCAACCAGATATGAATTGCACAGGAGTAGTTAATAGTAATAAGGTTAAGGGCATTGCCAAAAAGCTTGGTACCCAACCCCCATACCCCTCCATCATGTGGGGTAGTGAGCCTATTAAAACTATAGCTGTCAGAGTAGCACCGAATATGAAATCAAAGGTTAATCTCTTCATTTCCTTTTCTCGCTGCATTCTTTCCCTATCCTGTGTACTCTCTCTTTCTATTTCAAAAACCTGATAGCCAAGTTCAACTACCTTAGCCCTAATATCTGCTAAGGACACCATATCTCCTTGGTACTCCACAGAAACCTTTTCCGTTGCCAAATTTACTGCAACACTAGTTACTCCTGGCATCTTTAATAGACCTTGTTCTACTCTTCTCACACAAGAAGCACAGGTCATACCTCCAATGGGTATAGTAACCTTTTCTAGTTCTGCTGGATAAGAATTGTAACCTAACTTTTCTATGGCTTTTATTATTACATTTATATCTGTTTTCTGCCCATCATATTTGATAGTTGCCTTCTCTGTACTCAAATTTACTACAACATCTGATACGCCTTCAATCTTCTTTATCCCAATTTCGACTCTACGCACACAGGAGGCACAGGTCATACCACTTATTCTTATAACTGTTTGTTCCATATTTTACAGCTCCTCTAAGTTGCGTTACTAATCACACGATATTTTAAAATACCCGTCATTCTTTACTTTAGACTATATTAGAGCAATAAGCTATACATTTCAATAGGTATTATAGGTTACTACTATAAAATCACCTCAAAATATTAAATTTCGCAAACATATAAATCATATTTGCGAAATCAAAAGGTAATTTCTTGGACTTTATCTCACTTTCCTATTTCTTACTAACAAATTAACAAGTAGATATACAGCTAGTCCAATGACCCCTAAAAACACAATTCCCCATATGAGCATCTGATATCCCATACCAAAACCCCATCCTACCATAAGTAATAATCACTCCTTATAAAATACATTTGTATTAATTTGCCCTTTTCCTAGTTTTTTAGTAATAGTAAAAAACATACTTAGCAAAACATATCCTTTAGGTAGGCGGAATTTTGTATGAAAAAAGACTGACATGGAATCAGCCTTTTAATTGGATCAATTCTTCTTTTAACTTTTCAACTTCTTTTTTTAACGTAGCCACCTGGGCCAGAGCTGATATAGCGAAAACAAAGGCTAATGGTGCCAGTAAGCCTACTATTTCCAATATGGCCACTCCCTTCTAAAAGTTTAGCTATCTGTTTATGAAGCTTTCTCAGCAAAAAACATTGAAATTGCTCCTGGTCCAACATGGGTGCCAACAGCAACCCCCATTTGCATAATAAAAATATCGCCCGCAAAATCTGTTTCTTGTATTATTTTTTCCCTTAAGTTCTCAGCAATCTTGATGTCAGAAGTATATCCTATAATAATAAAATCCGTAAGATTATCATCATTTCTCTTAACAAATTCTCTTACATAATGCTCCAGTACTTTTTTCCGTCCTATTTCCTTGGCCACAATAGCACCCTTACCTTTTTTCATTGACATAATTGGTTTAAGCCTAAAAAGCTTCCCAATAAAGGCACTAGCATTTGTGAGCCTGCCGCTCCTTATTAAATGATTTAAATCGTCTACTGATAAATAATGTTTAATGTTTGTTTTAGAGGCTTCATTAAAGTCTACAAGTTCATCAAAAGTAGCTCCATTTTCCAGAAGTCTTGCACTTTTAATTATTAACCAGCCACTTCCTTGGCTCATGCATTTTGAATCAACAATATAAACCTTCACTTTTGACTCAGGATTTTCCTCATAAAAAAAATCTTTAGCAATTACTGCGGATTGATATGATCCACTCGTACCACTTGACATGCAAATACATAAAATAGAAGTATGTCCATCTTCTACTGCCTGATTCATTATGCTTACATATTCTGCAGGACTAGGCATTGAAGTTGTTGGTGGTTTCTGAATTTCCCCAAGCATTTCAAAAAATTCATCCGTTTTAATATCTATCTTGTCTCTGTACACTTTTCCATCGATGTCTATTGTGAGTGGTGCCAAACTAATATGGTACTTATCAAGTATTTCCTGGGATAAATCACAGGTAGAATCTGCAATAATTTTTATCATTTTTTGTCCCCCGATTACATCAGCGTTTGTGTAAACCTATTTTAAATTTTAGTCAATTAAGTATTTATATATCAAGGGTTTCAAGTTTTATGGTAAATAAAAACAATGCCCCCCTTTTTGGTATAATTGAGTATCTCACTAAACAAAAATCAACCAATGAAAACAATCCTTACTCTATGCAAATTATTATAGCATTAAACATAGGATAATTTAAGACAAGTAGAGAAAAATACCTTCCAACACTTCATTTTCCTACTGCCTAAGAGTTCCTAGCTGATACTATTAATCTTAAGAAAACGCCATGACCAATCACGGCTTCCTAGACTAATTCGAGGGAGGCTAAAAAGTTCCATTTTCCTATTTTTCACACTATCTGCAATGGATAGTCTAAAGAAGGCTCGAAGAAGGAATCACTCCTCTTCGGGCCTTTTCTGTAGTTAAAAACACCATTAGCATATCTTGTTTAAAAATTTATGCTGTCTTATCAGCAAACTTTCTGTTCCAACCTGTAAATACTGAGAAGAATAATACAGCTAATAAAGCCCAGGTATATGGGTTATATACTGCTGCCCAGATTGAAGGTAAAGGTAAACCCCATGTTTCTGCAGCTGCAGAGAGAGCACCATACCAAACGATTACAGCAATATGCCAAGGCAAGATGAAGAAAATAGTACAAACTGCACAGTCCATAAGATTAGCTCGGCGTGCTGGTGCCAGATTAAACTTCTCGCCTAAAGGCTTAACAAAACTAGGTCCTACTAACAGTAGTGCTGGAGCATTAGCCGCTATAGGAATAGAAGCAAGAATAGTAACAAAAATAATTGAAAGCTCAGCTTGACGAAGTGTTTTTGAAATAGTTGTAAGTGCCCAATTCAAAATAACATTCATTACACCACTTTCCACCAAAACCTGAGTTACAGCTAATACTAACAACGCAAAAATAATTGCTCCAGTTACTCCGGAAATTCCTGCTTCAATTAGACCTGTACTTTCTCCTCTGTTTGCAGGGATACTAAAAACAGAGGACAGGGCCAAATTACCATTTAGCACACCGAAAATAACTGCTGAAACATTACCATGAATAAGGGACTCTATTATATGGCGTCCTGATAAAGCCGAGACAACAACCACAACAAGACTTAATAGCATCAATAATCCAGCAGGATTTATAGCTACATCAATTTCAGGAAGCTGACTAACATTTCCTCCACCGCCTGTAAATGCTAGAATAACAATACAAATAGCTGCTGCTACTAATGCTAAAGGAGCTCTACTTTTTACTACATCCCTCATCTCTGCCTCTTGAGTAAAGGCAGAAACAATAGTGGTATCGGATACAGGAGCTAAATTATCTCCAAAAGCCGCTCCCCCTAAAATAGCTACTGCCAACATAGCAGGGTTAGCACCTAGGAAAACCCCTGCTGGGTATAAAACTGGAATTAATGATAGAACTGTTCCTGTGCTAGTTCCAGTTCCTAATGCAAAGAGCATGGCCGCAATAAAGGACAGAATTACAAATAGTGCTCCTTGTGCTCCTGTAGTTAAGCCAAACCATAGAAGGCCATCTACCAATCCACCTGCTACCATAAGTTTTCCAAAGACACCAGCGAATAGCCATGCAGTAATAATGACTATTCCGTTTTTGTCTCCCAATCCCCTAATAATAGAACCGCAATAATCTCTTTTACTTTTGGCAAAAAATAATCCCGCTACGATAGCAAGCCAGCCACCTGCCCAAAAGGGTGCAGTTCCACCTCTTTCAGCTAATGAGAGCCAAAATAAAATACCAACTAAAACAAGTAAAGGAACAAGACCACCAAATATCCCACCATACATTTCTAATTTCTTGTTTTCTTGTGTCATTCTCTTTCATCTCCTTTTTATTAATCCTACTACTATATGGCAGTTCCTAGTTAATCTTTAATCCTCCTTTCATTGAAGTTGACCTACTTAACCAAAATAGTTTTATATGGGTTAAGACCCCCACTTCTATCTATATTCATAATCTACACAGTAAGAATAGTTCACCTACTAGCTGCCTGTTTATTTTAAAAACAAATCTGTATAAGCATATAGTGCAGGTGATCCACCAGTATGAACAAACAGTACATTATCTTCTTTTCTAAAATAGCCCTGACGTACTAATCCTATTAATCCTGCCATGGTTTTGCCAGTATAAACTGGATCTAATAAAATTCCTTCAAGCTTTGCTAGCATTTCAATAGCTTCAACCATTTCAGTTGTGGGCAATGAATATCCAGGACCCACATATTCATCAAAGCACTTTACTGCGTCACGAGGTATTCTTGTGTTAATGCCTACATGTGCAGCTGTTTTTTCTACTAGTTTATATACACTCTCTTCTTGTATATCCTTTTTCTGTCTTACATTTATTCCTACTACTGGGACATTTGCATTGGTACCATAAAATCCAGTTACTAACCCTGCATGGGTTCCAGCACTCCCGCTTGCAGTTACTAAATGATCAACATTTAGACCCATATCAAAGGCTTGTTCAAGAATTTCTTGGGCACAAGCAACATAGCCCGTTGCACCAATTTCATTTGACCCGCCACCAGGTATAATGTAACCTTTTCTGCCTTCAGCAGCTAATTCCTCAAGAAACTTTTGCATCTCAGCTAATAAATCAGTTCCACCAGGGACAGCCTTAGTTTTCTCTACACCAAGAAGATTAAATAAAAAATTATTGCCACTTGCTTTAGGATTGTAGCTCCCTGGAACTCGTTCCTCTAATACTAGCCTGCATTTTAAACCTTCTTTAACAGCTGCTGCTAATGTTAAACGGCAGTGATTTGATTGTACAGCTCCGCATGTTATAAGGGTATCTGCACCTTTTTCTAAGGCATCTGCTACCAGAAACTCCAATTTTCTTGTTTTATTTCCACCAGAAGTAAGCCCTAACAAATCATCTCTTTTGATAAAAATATTTGGACCTCCAAGGTTTTTTGTTAAATGGTTTAGTCTCTCAATGGGTGTTTTTCCTTCTGTATATCGCCTACGCGCAAATTTTGCTAGATTCATGTTATATCCCCCTTATGATTTTTCAGATTCTATATATGCAATAGCATCTATTTCAACCAAGGCATCCTTTGGCAATCTTGATACTTCAACAGCTACTCGCGCTGGAGGATTGTCTTGAAATGTTTGGCTATAGATCTCATTCATTAAACTAAAATCATTCATATCCTTCAAATATACTGTGGTTTTTAAAATATCATAATAATCTCCACCAGCAGCCTCTATTACCTTTACAAGATTTTTAATACATTGTTCTGTTTGTTCTTGAATATCAGCTTTAGCCATTTCCCCTGTTAAAGGATTAATAGGTAATTGACCTGAAACAAAAAGAAATGGTTTACACAAAGTGGCCTGGGAATAAGGGCCAATAGCTGAAGGTGCATCGTTGGTACTGATTATTTTTTTCACTTTTATCACTCCTATTGGTTTTATACTATATTGGTGTTATTATTGCTTCTTACTTCATCAAGATAATTATATATAGTGTAACGTGACACCCCTGCCTTGCCATTGCTGTTCATATCTACTAAGTTATTTTATTGAATGTATTTCAACAAATATTTTACAATTCCTGCAAAATTATTTTAATACTTATTAAAAATTTTTAATTTAAAAAACCTTACTAATTACAAGAAACGCCACCATGTTCTGCATGGTAGCGTTTCTTGATTCTCAATTTTTAGTTATTTTTCATATATAGTATATTGTATTAGTTTCCCGTCCTTATATTTGAAAAAGTAGGGCTCTTCTGGGTTACCTGCTTCAATATATGCCTCGTCATTGATATTAACTAATGTTGAATACAGAAATCCAGTTTCCTCATTAATATCAGTTTTTTCAAAAGTGTCACCATTCCATCTATAAATAACTATATAAGGTGGTAAACTTCCCATGGATGTGGTAATTAATTCACATTTGCCGTCATCACTAAGGTCAGTTGAAATTAAGTTTTCAGCAGTTAAAATACAATGCCATTTTGAATCCCTATATGTATAGATATTAACTTCTTTAAAAGTCGCTCCCCTATCAATTACTACCACCAGTTCTTCATTTCCATTGGAGTTCATATCTTCAGTCATTATTATTAACCTATCTATTTCTTCTTCTCCTAATTCTATATCCATGTTATAGACACCATTATAATCATCAAGTACAACTAGGTTTTCGCCTTTATTTAACTCATATATTTGAATAGATATTCCTTCTGTTTTTAGACTAAAATCAATTACTTGTGAAACTATATGATTCCAATTGCCTTGAATATCCACCGCTTCTAATTCTTTTGTAGGTTCCGGACTAAATTCTAAAAGAATGTCTTTTTTTTCATTGGCATTTGTTTTTAACGAGAAACTTTCACCATCATATACATAAAAGTATATCATTCCAACTGACACGACTAAAATAAAAATAAAAAACAGAGTCTTTTGTTTCAAATTACGACCCCCTTGCTTCCCTTAATTAATAGACAGAGGAAAAAGTGTCTTTGTTCCCAATATAAAAAATAAGGATGCACATTACACCCCTATTTTTTCCTCTATAACATACTATTTCATTTTTCTTAAATGATGTTCCTTTTTTTATTCAAATAATGTTGGACCTGTAACCTCTGAAGCTAGCGAGTCAATCGCTTTCTTAACAAGATTATATCTCATCTCATTTTCTTCTTCACGTGTCAAAGCTGGGTTGCCTACTGGATATGGAATTGCTACGGTTGGTACAATCCTGTTTGCACCAACTGATTGCGAAATTGTAGTAATTGTAGCCATGTGAACAATTGGAATGCCATATCTCTCTATTTCCTTAACCATCGTTGCACCGCAACGAGTACAAGTGCCTCAGGTGGATGTAAGGATAACACCATCTACACCAGCTTTTTTCAATTCAGCGCCTATTTCTTCTCCAAACTTAACTGAATTTGTCACAGATGTTCCCGTTCCTGTGGTTGTGTAGAACCATTCGTGAACCTGCCCTATATATTTTTGTTTTACCATCTTCTTCATTATATCCAACGGTGCAATTCTATCGGGTAGCTTATTTGCATATACAGGGTCGTAGCCACCATGTATAGTACAGAACTCATCTACAACGCCTAACAATGCTGCCTGATCAAGAGAATCTTTTCTACTAACGTCATACTTACACCATTTTTGGGCACTAGCAGACTGTAATTTATCAGGGTTACCCTTTGGAACCATTCCACCACTTGTAACTAGGGCAATCGTTGCCTTTTTTAAGTCTTTAATTGGTGGAGCAGGTTCTACCATGTCAAAAACGGGCATTGGAAGCTCTGTTTCAAATTCTTCACCCTTAAGGCGCTTAAGCAGCATTTCTACTGCTCTTTTAGAACCTCTTTTACCTACAATTACTGTTTTTCTTATGCCCTGTGGAATGTAACCTTCTTCCTCGGGGGGACCCAATTCAACTCCTAGAGCAATTTTCTTAACAATATTAGCCATGGCTGGTAATGCCTTTCGCATTCCAGCAGCGGAATTGGAAACGCTCACTACAATTGCTTTATCCTTGCATATTTCGACTCCTGGATTTTCAATATACATTCCAGTTACTACAGGTATGTTAAGTTGATCAACTACTGCTTTGGCTATTTCACCACAGGCCATACCATACCTGCCCGCATTAAAGGCTGGGCCTGCCACCATAATATCAGGGTTAACTTCTTTCACTATATTTAAAATGTACTCTAATGCTTTCTCTTTGTTCTCGTTAAAATAGTTATCTCCACAAATGATGGTACCAACAATTTCGCCACCTTCATTTGCAGTTTTCATTATGTCAATTGTCCTTGCATCCCTAGCGGCAGCCACAGGTGTATCATTGCCAATATCTAATTGTCTAACACCCTTTATTAAACTAGCAAACCCTTGGGCCGGACCGATCTTTTCAGGTTTATACATAGGTTCAATGCCTGCTTTATCTTCTCCTCCAACCTGCCCAAAAAACTGATTTACATAGTATAAAACTTTAAACTTAGTTTTATGTTCATTTAGCATGTCTTATCCTCCTTTCTAACAATATTTAATATAGTTTACATGTACAATAATGGAAACCAATTTCTGAAGTTGAACCAATAATAGCATTCAATTCACACATTATTTTACCATTTTCTTTTAAAGATCCGTCCCATCCACCAGCAAGGGTACTTATTGCTGCAACATTACCAAGTACTTTTTTGGCAGGTGGCAAAGTAATTACATGACTAACATTTCCCCCAGACACTACTGCAACTGCCTCAGGAGCAGTATCCACCAGCGGTTGAGATTTCCCATCCCAACCTGTACATTCATCAGTAATTAATACCGTCTTAATTCCTGAGTTTTCTAATCTCTTACAGATCATCAATAAGTCTGAATCCGGATTTCCGTAACCTTCCTCAGATACAATAACTCCATCGACTCCAAGCATCTTACATAGCTTAGCTGTATAATCGCAGGCAAGAATTTTACCATCCATAGTAGTATGCTCAGGAGTAAGAACAACCCCTGCAAAATTAATCTCTTTACCGTGTAGTTCATATAAATCTAATATTACGGAATTGTTTTGATGTTGGTAAGTTGTTATTTTATCACATGCCGCAACACAGTTACCACTTATCACAGCACCGTCCAGTTCCTCATTTGGATGCATAAGGGTTGGCAGCATTTGTTGACTATTTACTCCATACACATACCCACTATGAAGTAAACCCTGAGATATTAACATTTCCACATAAGCAACTTTCGGTAGGTTGGGATTTTTAGCAGTTTCTTCTGCTAAGGTTCCTATTTCATAGCTTAATACCTCATCAGGCTGCACGTTTCTCCCAGCTTCTCCTACAAATTCAGCAGCCTTAAGTCCTGCTAGTCTCACAGTAGTCTCATGTGAATGGGGATCAATACCTTCTATAGGGGTTATATTAACTACCAGATTAAAAGTCTTACTAAATGGGGTCCATTTGGCACCTTCACCCCACATATCAATTACACCTTCCTGAAAACCAACAATATCACCTACAGTAACAATAGCAGCACCATATAAAACATGGGTTTTTCCTTCTCCAACCTGTGCCATTTTTGTTGTTACTCCAGGAAAACCATTCCCTTGACCTTCAATTTTTACCCTTGGCTCTATAACGTCTTTTACAGGAATAATTCTTACCCTTTCCCCTGGCACAGCAATATCTACTTCAACTTCTTCAATTCTTTCATCCTCTTTTAGTTTAGCTATTAGTGCTTCTTTGTTTACAATTAGCTTCCCATTATCTACAATAGTTTCATCACCAAATTGGATATTGTTAATGTTTATTCTTCCAATTTCTAACTTCAAAAAGTTCACCTCCTAAAATTTTTAAAGATATCATACTGAGCCCATTTGAAATTCTAGGGCTGACTCAAAAAGTTTCAAATCTATAAGCTTATAATCTTCTCCATTTATTTCATCAATCTTCCGCAAATCCATGTGTCTTTTGTATTTCAAAATACTATTTTCGATTATATCCACATGAAATGCATTAATTTTTCCACTTCCAA
>SWCA01001336.1_pt1 | contig 14250 bp, 12 predicted proteins | sample 4692961 | NCBI WGS metagenome assembly SWCA01 (sample SAMN10267275, study PRJNA491770) | bioreactor metagenome | isolation source: DHS bioreactor inoculated with | place: Japan: off Shimokita Peninsula
AAAGATTCATGGAATACCTTGTCAAGGAAAAGAATATTTTTCTTTTACAGGAGAACTTCAAATAGAAGATATACAAGAAGGATTAATAAAAGCAAAGGTGCTGCAAGAAAGAAAATATAAGAATATACAGCAACTAGAGACAGTAGGAAGAGGCCCTATGTTTTGCTCTGGATGTCCTCATAGACCTGTATTTGATATTCTAAAAAAAGCAAAGGTGAATGTTATAGGAGATATAGGCTGCTATACTATGGGGCTTTTATATCCCTTTGAAGTGCTAAATGTGAATATTAGCATGGGTTCTAGCTTAGGAATTATAAAAGGAATGAGAAAAGCGTGGAATAAAGATGGAAATAAAAAACCCCTAGTTTCTGTGATTGGAGATGGAACATTTTTTCATTCTGGTATGCCTGGATTTGCAAATTTATTGCATCAGTTAGACAAAGAAGACAATATAACCATTATCCTTTTAGATAACGCAACGACGGCTATGACAGGGGGACAGCCCAATGGTAGCTCGGGACTGCAGGGAAATCTAGGAGATATGGAAATAAATACAAAGGAATTATTAAAAGTTATGGGATTTGATCGAGTAAAAAGAATAGATCAATTTAATTATCAAGAAGCAAAAAAAGTGATTAATGAAGAAATAAAATATGAAGGTTTATCTATCGTTATTACTTCAAGACCTTGTGCTCTTAAATACAAGATTAAAGAAGCGCATTTTTATGTAGATCCACAAATTTGCATTGGATGCAGAAGCTGTGTAAAAACAAATTGTCCACCAATAAAAATGAAAAAATATGAGGGAATAGAGAAATTAAAATCCTCCATTGATCCAGATATGTGTGTAGGTTGCTCTGTCTGTGCCCAGGTATGTCCTGTGGGAGCAATTAAAAGATCCGAAAGTGAAAAGGAGGGTATGTAATGGAGAGTAAAAATATACTATTAGCTGGTGTTGGAGGGCAAGGATTAGTACTTACAACACGAATTATAAGTGAAGTCGCTGCAAGAGCAGGATATGATGTAAAGAGCAATGATGTTATAGGACTTTCTCAAAGAGGGGGAAAGGTTTGGGGAAGCATTAGAATAGGAGAAAAAGTCCATTCACCAAATATTCCTTCTGGAGAAGGAGATATACTGCTAGCCATGGAGCCTTTAGAAGGGTATAGATGGAGTCATATATTAAAACAAAAGGCACTAGTTATTATGAATACATATGAAATACATCCTACACCGGTTTTAATGGAAATAGCTCAGTATCCAGAAAACATAATAGATTCTTTAAACAAAGAACATGATATTATAAAAATCAATGCACTGGAGGAAGGAAAGAAGTTAGGAAACACAAAAGTAGCAAATACCTTCTTATTAGGAATTATGGCTAGATATCTTTCTATAAAAAAGGAAATATGGGAAGAGGTAATGAAAGAGAATGTTCCTCAAAAATCAGTACAAGCAAATCTAAAAGCATTTGAAATAGGATATAGTTGGAAAGAATAATTAAAACCCCCTTATTGCTAAAAAGCAATAAGGGGGTTTTATGTTTGTCAAAGATAATTATTTGAAAGTTTATTTTTTATAAAAGTTCTTCCCCGGGATTCCAATCTGCAGGGCAAAGACCTCCAGCTTGGAGTCCTTGAAGCACCCTTAATGTTTCCTCGGCACTTCTTCCTACATTCAAATCATGTACTACAGAATATCTTAGTACACCTTGAGGATCAATAATAAATAACCCTCTTAAAGCAATTCCTTCTTCTTCAATATAGATACCATAGTCTTTCGATACTTTATGAGTATTATCTGATGCCATGGCGAATTTTAGTTTTCCAAGTCCACCCATTTCTTTTGGGGCATGAATCCAGGCTTTATGGGAGTGCACACTATCTGTACTTACTGCTAATAGATCTGCATTGAATTTTTGAAATAGTTCATATTTTTGATTCATGGATGTGATTTCTGTTGGGCAAACAAAAGTAAAATCTAAAGGATAAAAAAACATAACAAGCCATTTTCCTTTATAAGTTTCTAAAGAAACTTCTCCAAAGGTTTGTCCATCTCCTAAAATGGTTTGCATTTTAAAATCTGGGGCTTTAACACCCACTATTCTTTCTGCCATATGAGTACCTCCTATGCTTAATTTTTATTTATAGACAATAGGAAAAGCGCATTTCCTATGAATTTTCAACAAAGCCTAATTGAAAAATTCTAAAAGACTTTGTTACAATTACTATATTCCCCTTGTAAGATAAATTTAAACATGGATCAGATAAAAAAATTAATAAATATAAAAAAATTATTCTGAATTTTCAAGCGAAAAAGGTTTATACAGATAATTTTATGGTATAAATACATTAATTAGGGAAAAAAATACAGTATTTTTTAAGAGAAAGGAAGGATGAAGACCATGAAAAAAGTACTAATAGTAGATGATGCCACATTTATGCGATTATCTCTTAGAACCATGCTAGAAAAGAATGGATTTGAAGTAGTGGGAGAAGCAGAAAATGGACAAAAAGGAATCCAAAAGTATAAAGAATTACGTCCTGATATAGTGACTATGGATATTACAATGCCTGAAATGGATGGATTAGAGGCATTGAAAGAAATCAGAAAAATAGATTCTGATGCAAATATATTCATTATATCTGCAATGGGTCAAGAGCGTCATGTAAGAGAGGCCATCGTATCTGGAGCAAGAGGTTTTATCGTAAAACCCTTTAAAGAAGAGCATATTATAAAAACATTAGAAAAGTATAAATAAATATTTGAAATTTGGATTTTCAAGATTAACCTTTGTTAAAGGGGGCTGGCATTGAATATGAGCATAAATAGGGAACCGATGTTGGATATGTTTATTTTTGAATCTATTCAGTTGATAGAAAAACTTGAAGAATCTGTATTGAATAGCGAAAAGTTAATGCATTTTGAAGAGACATCTATTAATGAAATATTTAGAATTATGCATACGATTAAGGGTTCAGCAGCAATGATGCTTTTTAATAATATTTCTGAGTTAGCACATTCTGTTGAAGATGTATTTTATTTTATAAGAGAAGAAAAACCTAAGCATATTGATTGCTCAAAACTTACAGATATTGTCTTAGCGTCTATAGATTTTATAAAAGATGAAATTTCAAAACTTGAAAATGGGAAAAGTTCTGATGGAAATGCGTCTATGCTAATAAAAAGTATAAATGATTTTTTAACAAATCTTAAACAATCTCATCCTGGTAACGTAGCCTATCAAGAAATTCAGTCAAGCAAAGAAAATAATCAAAAGCAAAAATATTACATAAGCTATGATAAAGATTTAGCTCCTCAAAACAATAATACCTATAAGGCTGTAATTTTTTTTGAAGAAGACTGTCAAATGGAAAATATGAGAGCGTTTAATGTAATTCATGATTTAAAGGAAGTAGGAACAGAAATAAGCTATTTTCCATCTGATATTATTGATAATGATGAAAGTGAAGCTGTAATCAAAAAAGAAGGATTCACTGTTTTGTTTAAGTCAGATCAAACGATAGAATATATTAGAGAATTTTTAGGAGGAACTATATTTTTAAAAAAGTTAGAATTGGAGAAATTAGAAACCAACAAGGAGATGAACAAAAATAATAAACAACTAGAAAAGGAACAGTTATTACTCCATAATAAACAAAAAATGATTAGTGTTAGAGTAACAAAATTAGACGAACTTTTAGATTTAGTGGGAGAACTAGTTATTTCAGAAGCTATGGTAACACAAAATCCTGAGTTAGAAGGATTGCCTTTAGATAGTTTTTATAAAGCAGCAAGAAGATTAAAAAAAATAACAAGTGATCTACAAGATACTGTAATGTCTATTCGCATGGTTCCATTATCTACTACTTTTCAGAAAATGAATAGACTTGTAAGAGATATGAGTCATAAAACGAATAAAGACATAAAACTTCAAATCGTAGGAGAAGAAACAGAGGTAGATAAAAACATAATAGAACACATTGGAGATCCGCTTATGCATATTATACGAAATGCAATAGATCACGGAATAGAAACAGTTGAAGAAAGACTAGCAAATGGGAAAGAAGAAAAAGGAAAAATAATATTAGAGGCTAAAAATGCAGGAGGAGAGGTGTGGATAACTGTAAAAGATAATGGAAGAGGAATGGATAAAAATAAGATATTAGAGAAAGCCAAAGAACAAGGGCTTGTTCCTAAAACAGAACAAGATATGACAGATAAAGAAATATATTCCCTTTTGTTTTTACCAGGATTTTCAACTAAAGATAAGGTGACTGAATTCTCAGGAAGAGGAGTTGGCATGGATGTTGTAATGAAAAATATAGAAAAAATAAGGGGATCCATTAGTGTAGAGAGTACTCTGTATGAAGGAAGCGCTATCACCTTAAAAATTCCTCTTACATTAGCAATTATTGATGGAATGATAATAAAAGTAGGGAATTCCACATATACCATTCCAACTATAGCAATAAAGGAATCTTTTAGACCAAAAGAGCGAGATGTTATTATGGATCCTGAGGGAGAAGAAATGATATTCATTAGAGGAAAATGTTATTCTATAGTACGATTACATAAATTTTATAAAGTACAAGCTAACATAACAAAAATACATGAAGGAATTATTATCATGGTTGAATCTGGGGATAAAATAAAGTGTATTTTTGCAGATGCTTTAGTTGGAGAGCAACAAGTTGTAATAAAACCCCTACCTCCATATTTTAAAAAGGTAAGAGGTGTAGGAGGATGTACTATTTTGGGAGATGGGAGTATAAGCTTAATTTTAGATATGGAGGAATTAATAAATTGAAAATATCAATTTAGGAAAAAGAAAGGAGTGAGATAAATGAATGAAATATATGATGATTCCATAAATGAAGAAAAAGAAACTCAAAAGGGAAGATTTTTAATATTTTCTCTTGGAGAAGAGGAGTATGGTATAGAGATACAATATGTTACGGAAATAATTGTAATACAACCTATTACAGAAGTTCCAGAAATTGAAGAATATATAAAAGGAATCATTAATTTAAGAGGAAAAATCATTCCGGTTATGGATGTAAGATTGAGATTTAAAAAAGAGTGGAGAGCTTATGATGATAGAACATGTATTATTGTAGCAAACGTAAATGGTATCTCATTAGGACTGATTATAGACAGGGTATCAGAGGTAATAGCAATCTCTAAAGAAGATATCGCATCTCCTCCAGAATATAAAGGAGCCCAAAATAAATTTATCAAAGGAATTGGAAAAGTTGGAAATCGTGTAAAATTATTATTGGACTGTAACAAACTTTTAAGCAATGAAGAAATAGAAAATTTAATAGAGATGGGGTAATCTTTTATATAAAAAAGGAGGTTTGTCTTATGGAATGGTTTGATAATCTAAAAATAAGAACAAAACTATTAGCTGGATTTATGATAATTGCTTTGATTTCAGGTGTAGTAGGATATATAGGAATCATGAATATGAAAACAATTAAAAATAGTGACACTGTATTATATGAAAATATAACCCTTCCTATTTCCCAATTAGGAGAGATATCTACCTCTTTTCAAAAAATGAGAGTTAGTTTACGTGGATTAGTTTTAGCTAGTGCCCCTGAGGAAATAGAAAATCAAATAAATAGTATAAAAGAGAGCGTGGCTCAAACGGATAAAGTTATTCAAATATATGAAGAGAATACCATTTCTTTAGAAGACAAGATTGTATTTGAAAAATTAAAAAAAGCAATAGAAGTTTGTGATCCATATATACAAGAAATCCTTCGATTAGCAAAAGAAAATAGACTAAATGAAGCAGCTCTTGTGTTAAAAAATCCGGAGGCAGCAAAGGCAGTAAAAGAACAAGGAGAGGCTATTGACAAGTTAGTTCAAATGAAGATGGAGGAAGCCACAAAACAATCCAGAAGCAATACGGACTTAGCAAATAAAACAGTTAGAAATATGATGATATTTATCATGACAGCTATAGGATTTGCCATAACTATTGGCATATTTATTGCTGCAAGAATTAGTAAACCCATTAATGTATTAACAAAAGCAGCAGGAAAATTAGCACTAGGAGATATGAATGTAACACTGGAAATAAACTCAAAAGATGAAATAGGAAAACTTTCAAAATCTTTCATGGATATGACCCATAAAATAAAAGAAATTATTGATGAAATGGATAAATTATATATAGCACAAAAATCAGGCGATTTTGATTATTATATCTCAACAGATAAATTCGAAGGCGATTATAAAAAAATGGTTGAAGGAATGAATGAATCCGTTAAGATTTATGTGGAATCTATTCTTAAGATTCTTGAAGTAATCATAGCTTATGCAGAAGGGGATTTCACCCCAGTATTAGAAGAACTTCCAGGAAAGCAAAAGATCGCCAATGAAAAAATGAATTTAATTAGAACGAATCTAATCGATTTGATAGAAGAGATGACCTTCCTTACACAAGGAGCGCTGGAAGGGCATATGGATTTTAGAGGAAATAGCATGAAATTTAAGGGAGGATTTAAGCAGATCGTAGAAGGGGTAAATGCAACCCTAGATGCTACTTTAGAGCCAATAAAAGAAGCTTCTAAAGTATTACAGGAGATGGAAAAAGGGAATTTACAGGTTCATGTTACAGGAGAATATAAAGGAAATCATGGAGAGATAAAAAATGCACTAAATGCTTCTATTAAAGCTTTTAACGAAGTATTAGGAGATATTCATATTTCATCAGAGCAAGTAACCTCTGGATCAAAGCAAGTTTCTGATTCTAGCCAATCTTTATCTCAAGCATCTGCTGAGCAGGCTAGTGCTGTTGAAGAGATTACTGCATCTGTAACACAGGTGGCTGCACAAACAAAGCAAAATGCAGTAAATGCAAATCAAGCAAGTGAGTTTTCTTTCAATGCAAAAGAGGATGCAGTCAGAGGGAATGTTCAAATGCAAGAAATGCTAAAGTCCATGGAAGAAATAAATGCATCCTCTAGTAATATATCAAAAATAATAAAGGTAATAGATGAAATTGCATTCCAGACAAATATATTGGCTTTAAATGCCGCTGTAGAAGCTGCAAGAGCAGGAGAACATGGAAAAGGTTTTGCTGTGGTAGCAGAAGAAGTAAGGAATTTAGCAGCAAGGAGTGCTAATGCAGCAAAAGAAACAACGGGATTAATAGAAGGGTCTATTTCTAAGGTAGAAGTAGGAACTAAACTAGCCAAGGAAACCGCAAAGGCATTAAATGATATAGTAGAGGGAATAAGCCAAGCCACAAAGCTGGTGGAAAATATTGCTCAAGCATCCAATGAGCAAGCAACTGCAGTGATGCAAATAAATCAAGCCATAGAGGAAGTATCTAAAGTTACACAAATGAACACGGCTACAGCAGAGGAAAGCGCTGCTGCTAGCGAAGAATTATCTAGTCAAGCAGAATTATTAAAAGAAATGGTGAGTAGATTTAAGCTAAGTAAAAATGTATCGATGAATCATTTTGAAAAAGTGAATCAAAATGAAAGGAAAAATTTTTATAATGTAAAGAATATGGACCGTGCCATGGCAGAAGTTGCATCTAGCGATTCAAAAATTAGAATATCTCTAGATGATACAGATTTTGGTAAATACTAAAAAATTCTTTTTCATGGGGGATAAACATGTTAAATATAAGTGATAAAGAATTTAAAGCATTAGCAGAATTTATAAAGAAAAACTATGGAATAAATCTAAATGAGAATAAAAAAGAGCTTGTTATAAGCCGATTATATAGTGTTTTATTAGAGAATGGTTTTAAAACTTATTCTCAGTATTACAAATATATTGTATCAGATCGTACTGGGAAGGCGATAATAACTCTTCTTGATAAAATCACAACAAATCATACTTTTTTTATGAGAGAAAAAGAGCATTTTCATTATTTTAAAGAGTATATCTTACCTTATCTAAAGGATACGATAAAAAGTAAAGACATATATGTATGGAGTGCAGGATGCGCAACAGGAGAAGAACCTTATACCTTAGCCATGATTATAGCAGATTATTTTGGAAAAGAAAAAATAGGATGGAATACTAAAATATTGGCTACGGATATATCTACTAAAGCATTAGAAAATGCTCTTCATGGAGTATATGGTAATGAACAAATGGAACCCATTCCTGTGAATTGGAAAAAAAATTATTTCAGATCTTTCAATGAAGAAAAAAGCGTGATTGCAGAAGAAATAAAAAAAGAAGTCATATACAGAAGATTCAATTTGATGAATGAAATATTTCCATTTAAAAAAAATTTTCATGTGATTTTCTGTAGAAATGTAATGATTTATTTTGATGCAAAAACAAAGAAGGATTTAGTAAATAAACTTTATGAATATACAAATCCAGGAGGATATCTATTTATAGGGCATACTGAATCGATTAATCGTGAAGAAACAAAATATAAATATATTAGACCTGGGGTATATAGAAAGGAATAGGTTATATTGAAAAAGATAAGAAAAATAAAAGTATTAGTTGTGGATGATTCTCTTGTATTTAGAGAATTTTTATCAAAAGGAATTGCATTAGATCCAAGTATCGAAGTTATTGGAATTGCATCAGATCCTTTTATGGCAAGAGATAAAATAATCGAGTTTGATCCAGATGTGATGACTCTAGATATAGAAATGCCTAAAATGGATGGAATAGAATTCTTAAGAAAGCTCATGCCTCAATACCCTATTCCTGTTGTTATCGTGAGTGGTTTTGAAGATAGAGGAGTATATGCATTAAAGGCAGGAGCTATAGATTTTGCGGTAAAACCCAATATAAGCTCAGACGAAAAATGGGAGTCTTTTATAAAAGAATTAATTATAAAAATAAAAATTGCATCTACAGCCAATGTATCTCATTGGAAATCTAAAAATGATAAAAGTAAGTTAAATAAGAGTACCAAAACAAAGGTAATTGCCATAGGAGCATCCACTGGAGGAACGGAAGCTATACATAGTATTTTAAAAAATTTATCAAGAGATCTACCTGGTATTGTAATTGTTCAGCATATGCCTCCTGTTTTTACGAAGATGTTTGCCGATAGATTAAATAACTTAACCTTGTTAGAGGTTAAAGAAGCAGAAAATGGAGATATGATTTATCCAGGAAGGGTACTAATTGCTCCAGGAGAACATCATATGAAGATAAAAAAAAGAGGAAATATTTTATTTACAGAATGTGCTAAAGGAGAAAAGATGAATGGACACTGTCCTTCGGTAGATGTTCTTTTTCAATCTGTAGCAAAAGAGGTAGGAAAAGATGCTATGGGAATTATTTTGACAGGAATGGGATCAGATGGAGCAAGAGGGCTTTTATCAATGAAAAAGGAAGGCGCAATAACCATAGGACAAGATGAAAAATCTTGTGTAGTATATGGAATGCCAAAGGTAGCATTTGAAATAGGCGCCGTAGAAAAGCAGATTCCTTTAACGCAGATGCCAGATTATATTTATTCTAGATTGAATAAATAAGAGAAGGTGAAGTAAGATGAGAAAAATAAGAAAAGAAAATAGTGGTTATGATAACCAACATCTGTATATTACCCTAGATAGTATAGGAGACGGGGTAATTACTACAGATGTAGATGGAAATATAATTTTTATCAATAAAAAAGCACAGGAACTTACAGGATGGAATAAAAATGAAGGCGTAGGAAAATCAATAGAGGAAATTTTCATGCTGATGGATTGGAAATCAGGTGAAAAATTAGAGAACCCTTTTAAAAGGACAATGAAAAATCAATCGGCGGTAGGCCTGAAAAATTATACGGTACTGCTTTCAAAAGATGGAACCCAAAAATTTATTTCAGCAAATAGTGCACCTATAAAGAATAATAAGAAAATTACAGGTGCAGTCATTGTATTTAGAGACATAACAAAAATTAAGTTAATGGAAGAAGAAATTTTAAATAAACAACAAACATTACAATCTATTTTTGATGCAGCACCTATTGGGATTATTATTGTAGATGAAGATATGATCATTACAAAGATAAATGATACTGCCCTTAAAATGATTGGAAAAAATTATACAGATACGATACATGAGATAGTAGGGAATGGTTTTGGGTGTATAAGCAGCCAAGAAAATGAAGATGGTTGTGGATATGGTTACGCATGTAAAAGTTGTAAACTAAAAATGTTATTTACAAAAGTATTTCACTCGGGTATATCTTATAGAGGATTAGAGATGCAGTTTACGCTCTGTAGTAAGGAGAAGGAATCTAATCCATGGCTAAGAATCAATTATGAACCGATAGTGATAGATGGATGTAGACATATTATGATGGTAATAGATGATATTACCGAAAATAAAATGGTGGAAGAAGAAATTCGAAAAGCAAAAGAAGTAGCAGAGAAGACAAGCAAAGCGAAAAGTGAATTTTTAGCCAATATGAGTCATGAAATTCGTACACCATTAAATGGAGTACTAGGGATGATTGACTTAACTCTTTTGACGAATTTAACAAGTAAACAGAAAGAAAATCTTTATATTGCAAAAAAATGCGCTCATTCTCTTTTAGCAGTAATAAATGATATTTTGGATTTTTCAAAAATAGAAGCAGGAAAAATGGATATGAAAAAACTAGATTTAGAGATTAGACCCTTTATTAAAGAAACGCTTCATATCCATAAGGTGAATGCCAATAATAAAGGATTGGATTTTAAGTATAGGATTTCAAAAGAAATACCTGAAATTTTAATAGGAGATTCTAATCGATTGGAGCAAATACTAAATAACATAGTAGGAAATGCGATTAAATTTACTGAAGTAGGAAGTGTTGTTGCTGAAATAGACAAATACATGAAGACGGATTCGAAAATATACTTAAAGTTTGCTATATCCGATACAGGAATTGGAATAGGAAAAAATGAAATACCCTTGTTGTTTCAAAGTTTTAGCCAAATCGATGGATCTACTACAAGAAAACATGGAGGAACAGGTCTTGGGCTAGTTATATCTAAAAGGCTAATCGAAATGATGGGTGGTAAAATATGGTTAGAAAGTGAAAAAGATCAAGGAAGCACTTTTCACTTTATTCTTGCTTTTGGCGTAGCGGACCAAAAAGGTTTGAGGAGAAAAGAAAATAAAAGCGAAGAATATCCTAAGAGAAAAGAGATTGAAAAGATAAGCATATTATTAGTGGAAGACAATAAGATTAATCAACTTGTAACAAAACAAATGCTAGAAGAAAGAGGTTATGAGGTTTATATTGCAAGTAATGGAAAAAAAGCATTAGAAATTTTAGATAAAAAAAATTTTGATGTGATACTTATGGATATTCAAATGCCTGAGATGGATGGAATAGAAGCAACAAGAAGAATTAGAGAAGTGGAGAAGGAGAAAAATATACACTATAACATTGTGGCCCTTACTGGTTATGCAGTTGAAGGAGATAAGGAGCGATTTTTATCTTCTGGAATGGATGCCTATCTCTCAAAGCCTATCCAGATGAAAGAATTATTTGAATCCATTGATAACATGGTTAAAAATAAAAAAAATCCCCTACAATCTATAAAGAAAGAAATACAATCACTAGAGAGAGAAGAAAGGGATAAAGGAAGTAAAAAAATAGAAGAAAAGAAAAGAATATTTATTTCTAATTTAAAGGAAGAAATTAAAAAAATTAACTTAGCACTAGATTTGAATGAAATGATGAAGGCAGAGAGGATAGCTCATACAATGAAAGAGGAAGCTACTGTGTGTGAAGAATATGGCATGAAAAATATGGCATTTAAAATGGAACTAGCATTGAGAAGAGAAAGTAAAGAGGAAGCGTATCAATGGTGCGAAAAAATAGAAGAAAAATTAAAAGAGATGTAAATATATAATGGGAGGAAATAAAAGATGAGAATACTAATAGCGGAAGATGATCTTGCAAGTAGAAAGTTTTTGTTTCAGGTTCTTTCTGCCTACGGGGAATGCGACATTACTGTAAATGGAATGGAAGCAATAGAAGCTTTTTTATTAGCTTTAGACGAAGAAAAACCATATGATTTAATTTGCCTGGATATTATGATGCCTAAAGTAGATGGGATAAAAGCGCTGAAAGCAATTAGAAGTATAGAAAAACAAAAAGATATAGATCCATTAAAACGTGTTAAAATTATTATGACTACTGCCTTAAATGACACAGAAATTGTATTTGATTCTTTTGAGACAGGATGTGAGGCTTACGCAGCAAAACCAATTGATACAAAAAAGTTAATTGAAGTGATAAAAAAATTAGATTTAATTGAATGAAGGGGAGAAATGCTTTGATAGACACCAAGTTGATTACTTTCTTAACCGTAGGAAAAATTAAAAGTTTTACAAAAGCAGCAGAGATACTAAATATAACGCAGCCAGCTGTATCACAACATATTAAATTTTTAGAAGAATATTATGAAGTAGATTTAATAAAAAAGAGAGGAAGACAAATAGACTTAACAGAAGAAGGAAAGCTTTTATTTCATCATGGAAAGGAACTAGAAGTTTCAGCAAGAAGCTTAAAAGAAAAATTAAAGAATAAATCTTCTATTACAAAAAGATATACTGTAGGTGCTACAATGACTATTGGAGAGTATGTACTTCCATATATATTAGGAGAATATAAAAGTTTGTATAAAAATATAGATATTCTCCTACAAGTAAATAATACGAAGGAGATAATAGAAAAACTTTTAAATGAAGAAATTGATTTGGCTTTAGTAGAAGGGCCTTTCGATAAAAATAAATTTCATTATAAAAAATTAAAGGATGATGAATTGGTTTTAGCCGTTTCAAGCAAACATCCTTTTGCTAAAAAGAAAGAAATAAAATTAGAGGAAATATTAAGAGGGAATTTAATATTAAGAGAAAGGGGCTCTGGAACAAGAGAAATATTTGAAAATAAATTAATAGAATTAGGATATGACTTAAAAGATATAAAAATCTATATGGAAATCGGAAGCATAAATGCAATTAAATCTTTGGTAGAATCTAACTTAGGATATACCATTATTTCTAAAGAAGCTATAAAAAGAGAAGTAAGCCTTGGTATTATAGAAATTCTGCCTATAAAAAATATAAAAATAAGAAGAGAATTCAATTTCATATATCTAAAAAATGAAGGGAAAGATTTTATAAAGTCCTTTATTTATTTTTGCTGTACACAGGATGGAAAGAATATATAAGTTATACTTATATATAAATAATAAATCATAATTTTTATTTATATCTATCCTTTGATATAATTTATTTGGAGGTGATATAAATGAAGACTATAAAAAAACTATTACCAGGACTTTTATTTGTTTATTTTATTTCGATGATTTCCATATTCATAAATGATTCTATTGAGAATATTATAAACTTAGAAGCCTTAACCATAGGAATTATAATAGGAATTTTTTATAATAATGTTTCTAAAACACAGGAGATATTAAAGCCTGGAATAAAATTTTCTCTTAAAAAATTATTGGAGCTTGGGATTGTTTTATTAGGATTCAAATTGAATTTTAAGGCATTATTGAACCTAGGACCAAAGGTCCTTTTATTTGTAGTGATTTTGGTGCCAAGTGTACTCCTTTTTTCTTATTATTTAGGAAAAATATTTAAAATAAATAATAAAATTCCTATTCTTATCGGTGTGGGCTCTAGCATATGCGGCGCTTCTGCCGTAGTTGCCATGGCTCCTTGTGTAAATGCAGAAGAAGAGGATGCTGTAGTTGCTGTATCCATTATTAATTTTCTAGGGGCAATAGGTGTATTAGCATATTCTGCAATCGCCATTTCCTCTAATATGAGCAATGTAGAATTTGGAATTTGGTCAGGAATATCTCTTCAGGGAGTAGCACATGCAATAGCTGCTGCTTTTTCAAGAGGAAATGAAGCTGGAGAGATAGGCACTTTTGTAAAAATGGCAAGGGTGGTTATGCTTATTCCTGTAGCCCTTACCTTGAGCTATTTATTTAACAAAGAAGAAAAGGGATCTAAAGTAAAGTTTCCCATGTATGTACTTTATTTTATAGGATCTGGAATAATAAGTTCTATGGAAATACTGCCAAAGGGAATTGTAGAAATACTAATTAAACTAAGCACTACATTTATTCTCATGGCCATGGTAGGAATGGGACTTTCAGTAGACTTAAAGAGCATAAAAGATAAGGGAGGAAATGCCCTTGTTCTTGGAAGCGTTTTATTTGCATTGATATCTTGGATCACACATTTTATTGTAATAAAAATAGTATAACAATAAAAAAATGTCTATATTGGTTT
>SWCA01005026.1_pt1 | contig 14213 bp, 6 predicted proteins | sample 4692961 | NCBI WGS metagenome assembly SWCA01 (sample SAMN10267275, study PRJNA491770) | bioreactor metagenome | isolation source: DHS bioreactor inoculated with | place: Japan: off Shimokita Peninsula
CATCAGATATTGAGTTGGGTAGCGATGCATTAAAGCCAAATACAAGATATTTTTGGAAAGTTAGAATTTTCGATGAAGGCAATAGAATATCTGAATATTCAGAAGTTCAGGAGTTCAAAACCGGTGAATTGAAAGATAATGTCACCTCATCAAACTTTTTTCAGATTGAGAATATCAAACCTGCTGATTTTAAAAAGAACGCAGATGGTAGCTATTTTATCGATTTTGGGAAACATGCCTTTGGTACCCTAAAAATCAATTACAAACCTCAAGCAAAAGAAACGTTAACCATTCGTTTAGGCGAGAAACTGCTGGATGGAAAGATCGATCAGAATCCAGGGGGGACGATCCGCTACCAGGAGGTACAACTGGAAGTTACACCTCAGAAAGATACGTATCTTCTTGAATTAGTACCCAACGAGCGTAATACGAATAATCTGGCAGTGGCGATGCCTGATTCCTTTCCGGTAATCATACCATTCCGCTATGCCGAAATTGATGGTGTGGCCGAATCTTTCGCTCCCAAGCAGGCCGTTCAGGTAGCATATTTTAACTACTTCGATAATTCCACGAGTTCTTTTACAAGTTCCGATACGATTTTAAATCAGGTTTGGGATATGTGTAAGTACTCAATGAAAGCAACCACGTTTGCCGGATATTACGTCGATGGCGACCGCGAGCGCATTCCATATGAAGCTGATGCTTATTTAAACCAGTTAAGCCATTATTCGGTGGATAATGAATATGCCATTGCCCGAAAAACAATCGAGTATTTTTTTGAAAGTAAGCCAACCTGGCCAACCGAGTGGCAAATGCATGTGCCCATGATGATGTACCAGGATTACATGTACACCGGAAATACGGAACTCATTGAAAAATACTACGACCAATTGAAAACAAAGACATTGATGGTTTTGGAAGTTGAAGATGGTTTTATCAGCACCGAATCGCCAAATCACAATGTAGAATTAATTAAGAAACTAGGATTTAGAGACACAACCCAACGTTTACGCGATATTGTTGATTGGCCTCCCAAATCAAATAATTTTGGAGGAAAAGGTCCAATACCGGGCGAGCGCGACGGATATGTCTTTAAGCGCATAAACACCGTGGTAAATGGGTTTTATTATCACAACATGAAAATCATGTCAGAGTTTGCAAAAGTTCTGGACAAGCCTGAAGAAGTACTTGATTTTAAACTTCGAGCAGCTCGCGTAAAGAAATCAATTAATGAACAATTGTATGACGAAGAGAAGGGATACTACGTGGATGGAGTGGGAACCGGCCACGCTTCGTTGCATGCTAATATGATACTTCTGGCTTTTGATGTTGTTCCTGAATCTCGTAAGCAGAAAGTTGTAAATCATGTTAAGTCGCGAGGGATGGCTTGCAGTGTTTATGGCGCTCAGTATTTAATGGAAGCCCTTTATGAAGCAGGGGAAGCAGATTATGCCCTTGATTTAATGACTGCAACACACGACCGCAGCTGGTACAACATGATAAAAATTGGCGCTACCATTACATTGGAAGCATGGGACATGAAATATAAAAGTAATGCCGACTGGAACCATGCCTGGGGGGCAGCTCCGGCCAATATTATCCCGCGTGGAATGTGGGGTATTCAACCCAAGACACCTGGATATGGCATCGTGGAGATAAAGCCTCAAATGGGTGAATTGACTTCAAGTTCGATAAAAGTCCCTACAGTGAAGGGAGAAATAATAGCGAATTATAAACAATTTAATCCACGAAGAAGCGCGTATTCAATTGAGCTTCCGGCAAATATGGTCGGAGAGTTTAGTGTGAATTTGTCTTCCGAAGATGTAGTCACGCTTAACGGAGAAACGGTTAATCCAGTTTTCGGATCAATACGTTTAGAGCCAGGGGTGAATAATGTCAACATTCAAGTGAATTCATTTTAATAATAAAAGAAATAAGAGAAAGAGATGAAATTAATCGTTAAGACTGGTATTTGTATTTTATTAATGGTGTTGTTTTTATGGGGACACACTGCTAATCCTTTAGAGACTAAATTAAATGATGATAGCGAGGCAATGATCAAAGCCATGGAATGGCAGGAACAGCATCCGATTTTTGCCTTGGCACCTACCGACTGGACTAATGGCGTTTATTATAAAGGCCTATCTCATGCCAGTGTGGTAACGAAAGACCAACGCTATTTAGCTGCTCTAAAGACAATGGGGTATCGGAATGAGTGGACCCCACTGCACCGGACCCATCATGCCGACGATATCTCAATTTCCTATTCCTACTTGTATGTAAGTACCACGCGTGATAAGCTGGTTGACCTACAACCAACCAAGGATTGGTTAGATAAGCATTTGATTGAGCCCAACGAGTGGAATAGCAACAAAGGCAAGGGGATCGCAAAAACGCTTTGGTGGTGGTGCGACGCCCTTTTTATGGCTCCTCCTGTGATCGCTTATTATTCAAAACTTACAGGCGAAAAAGAATACCTTGATGTAATGCATAAATACTACATGGAAACCTATGATCTTTTATTTGATCAGGAAGAAAAACTTTTTGCAAGAGACTTGAGGTACGTTTGGAAAGGAGCATCAGACGATATTAAAGAAGCTAATGGTGAAAAAGTATTTTGGTCGCGCGGAAACGGCTGGGTAATTGGTGGTTTGGCTTTAATACTTGAACACATGCCTAAAGATTATGAACACCGGGCATTTTACGAGGAATTGCTTGTAACAATGGCAGTCCGCTTGAAGGAAATTCAACATGAAGATGGTTTATGGCGGACCAGCTTGTTGTCTCCCGAATCATACAATCATGGTGAAGTAAGTGGTAGTGGTCTGTTTACTTTTGCTATTGCTTGGGGTATCAACAATGGCTTGCTTGATAGAAATGAATTCGAACCTGTTGTAACAAAAGCCTGGGAAGCATTGCGCAGTTGCCAAAACGAAGAAGGTATGGTCGGATGGGTGCAAAATATTGGCGACTCGCCAAAGCCTGCCAGTGAAGACAGCTGGCAAAACTACGGTACCGGAGCATTTTTGCTGGCGGGAAGTGAGATGCTGGTGCTTAAGGAAAGTAATTAACAGTTTACCTCACCAAGCCAATGAATAAACTTTATGCAATCTCGTTTTTTTTAGCGTTACAGAGCTTGGTTTTGGCCCAAAATCCAATCATTCCCAACATAGGGGCAAACGATCCTCATATTCGGATCATTGATGGTATGGCATATTTGTCCGCTTCGCACGATAAATCGATTGCCAATAAGGGTTTTGTTATGGAAGACTGGTGGCTCTGGTCTTCAGATGATCTGGTGAACTGGAAACACGAATATACCTTAAGACCAGAGGAAACGTACCTCGGAAAGCCGTTTGAAAGTTGTTGGGCGACTGATATTGTAAAACGAAACGGAAAATTCTACTGGTATTTTTCCGAAGGGAATCAGCAGACGGGAGTAATGGTTGGTGATTCGCCATCCGGGCCATGGAGAGACCCGCTTGGCAAACCTTTGCTGACTTCGAAGTTGACCCCAACGCATGAATACGACATGGGTATCGTACAGGATGAAGTCGGGGAGTACTACATTGTGTTTGGAGTCTGGGATTATTACATTGCCAAGTTAAATAAGGACATGATCTCGCTGGCCGAAACACCTCGGAAAATAGAAATTAGCAATCCTCGTGGTCCCTATAATTTAGATGGAGAGAATAGAGAAAAACCAACGGACGATAAACCATTTATGCACTTTTATAACGGAAGTTATTATTTGTCGTGGGGTTGTTTCTATGCAATGGGAGGCAGTGTCTACGGCCCTTTTGATTATAAAGGATGTATCATCGACTCCACCAGTTTTGCTCCGGGGTATGAAACGCCTACATGGCCCACAGGTTTCAGACAGGGAAGACACGGTTCTTTTTTTCAATGGCACAATCAGTGGTACTTTGCCTATTGCGATATCAGTCAAACCGGCAATCGCTATTTTCGCGATACCTTCATTAGCTACGTCCATTATCGAAAGAATGGAGAGATTCCACCGATCCGAATAGATGGCACTGGAGTGGGCAACTACCAGGCTGATTACGGAAGTATTGAAGCTGAAAATTTTTGCGATGCTTCCGGTGTTCAGAAAGTAGAAAATGATGTAGATGGATTTAGTGTTACTGGTATTGATGATAGCGATTATTTGATTTTTAACAATATTCACGGACTAAAAGGAAAAAGAAGTATTCAGCTCAATTTTTCGAAAATTGAAAAGTGCACCGTTGAATTGCGAAAAGACAACGCAGAAGGTGATCTAATTCTAACGATGGATTGTAAAAAGAAAAATTGTTTTGGACAATTTAAAATATCGCTTCCCGATACAGCGAACCTATGTTTCGTATTTAGAGGAAAATCTGCAGATGAGATTGAATTAGATTTCTTTTCATTTCAACAATGAAAAGTCATCCGGTAACAAATCTAGTGTTTTCATCCATTAATTTTTCATGGTATGTTTTTTATAATGGAATTTTAAAACAATCTAGTTATGAATAAGTTAAGTTTTTTGCTGATAGTGGTGCTTTATTCTTTATCAGTATCATTCACGGGTTTTGCACAATCGCTGCAACACCCTGTTATCTGGACGACACCAGCTGACAAGCCTGAGGTTTTGGCCAAAATTGAAAATTATTCCTGGGCAAGTAGCATTGTCGCTAAGGCGAAAGCAGCCGTTGACGATAAAGTTAATGCGCACTTGACAGACCCTGTGGCTATCCTTAATACCATACCTGCACTGGCAGCAGACGATAACCTGTCTGAATCGGCAGCTAGTGCAGCAAATTCGGGGCACGCAAAGGTGCTAAACTATGCCTCATATGCGGCAATGGTGTATTATGTAACAGGAGAAGAAAAGTATGCGCAGTTCGCTGCCGATATTCTGTGGTACTACATTGAGCAAGTAGCCCCAAGAACGCCCGAAACAACAGCCTTTAGTGGAAGTAAGTTTTATGACCCGCGAAGTGGTTATGCTCATTTTGCGATAGCCTACGACTTTATGGTTAATTTTTTAAAGACATCCGGTACGAAAGTGTATCAGAAATCTTCGGGTACAAAAGGGGCTTTTGATAATGTGAAAGCACAAAAGGCGGTTTACAACATCGCCATGAATGCCTTGCATGAGCATGGAGGTGCCGATACGAAGTATGGAAAGATGGTGAGTAATCATCCTGTTCTCAGAGCACCCGGCGTATTGTTTAATATACTTAATATTGAGGATGATGCAGAAAGAGAAAGGATGTTTAATGTGTTTTGGAATATAGGAACAAAAGAACAAAACTCGTTTACCAAAACCATCCTCCCCATGTTTGGAGAACAAGGCATTTGGCCCGAAGCAGTCAGCTATAGCTTTATGCAGAACATTACCCTGGTACTTAATATTGTAGATCGTCTTAAGCCGGAGCTGAATGTGATGGCTAATAATATGCATATTCTTGATGGCAACTTCCTTTTCGATAACCTGCGACATCCGAACAGGCGCTTTGTGCGTTATGGGGATTCTCACAGAGACATTGACAAGACAGATGAACTATACAGATATACCTTAAACCTGGCGAAAAGAAGAGGCTTTACAGCGTATGAACAAAAAGCGAAAGTTGCTTTAAGGCAAGGCTATGATGCAGTAGGTGGTTACAATCCGGCGGTGCCAATTTCCACCTTTGATAATGCGCAGGCCTTTGAACAATTGTTCTGGGGAGTTGATATTCCGGAAACGGTTGAGGCGGAAATTGATTTTCAAAAACCCACTGTAGTTATTAAACATGCCGGAGTAGCCCTTCAACGTAACTACGTTGAAAGAAATAATGAAGATTATGGCCTTTGTGGTATTATCGGAGGCGCGCATTATGTACACTCGCATTGTACGGGTATTACCATGGAACTTTATGGAGCCGGTTATATTATGGCAGCCAATGCTGGTTTGCCTAAAACACTTGCAGAAAGAAAAATACCCGAGCATACGAGTTATTTTTGGCGACATGCCGGTAACAATACGATGATTGTAAATGGAACCACTCATGGTATTCAGCCGGGAGCATGGAATTCAGATTCGTATTTGTGGATGAATACTACGGTTAATGTTGCTGCTGAACCAAAACATTTGGAAGATCCGATTAGTTCCAACTTTAGTTTTGCAACACAGTTCCTGGATGATAAAGTGAATAATGAACAACAAAAGCGAACATTAAGTACCATAAGAACGAGTGAAACCACTGGTTATTATTTCGATATGTTCCGTTCTAAATCGCTTGGAACGAATAATTTTCATGATTACATCTATCACAACCTGGGTGATGCGACCAATATCATGACAATGGACGGTAACGAGCTTAGTGTATCGCCTACCACCCGTTATCAAAATGACATAGGTGACCCGGTAGAATCTCCGGGATGGCGCTTTTTTGAAAATACAAATGTGACAGAATCAACAGATCAAGCTATTCAAGTACGTTTTGATTTGGATGAAACCAATACCTACATGAATTTGTTTGCTCCGGCCGGTGTCGCCAGAGAATATACCAAAGCACTTGGTCCTGCAACGCGCGAAGCCAAGGGTGGTTATCTGAATAAGAAAACACAAATTGTTGCAATCAGACAACAAGGTGAAGCCTGGAATAAGCCGTATGTGCATATTTTTGAACCCTCGAAATCGACAAATGCCAGCGTTAAGTCGGTTGAGCATCTTTATCGCGGCGATGTTATTGTTGGTGTCAAAGTAAAAAGTCAGATTAATAGCAGAACGGTTGTTGATTATGTGATTTGTCAGGAAGATGCTTCAAAGGTTTTAAACATTCAGGAAATTGGGCTAAACTTTATCGGACACTTCGCGGTCGTTCGTCAGGAACAAATACTGGATAAAGCCTATTTGACCCTTTACATAGGAGAAGGGACAAGCTTATCTTTCGGTGAATATACCCTTCAGGCAGATGAAGATAGAAAAGGCCAAAAGGTTGTTGAAGGAGTTGCTGATGTTAGTCGGACACTGGGGTTTAAAGACGTATACAATGGGATGGAAGTTGTCAAAGGCAGCGACTTAACCGTGGAGGCTATTGTTGGAACTGCTTTTACAGAAGTATCGTTATTTGTTAATGATGAAAATGCCGGAACACTTACAGCTGCTCCTTTCAGTTGGTCTTTAACAAATCTGACAGAACTGAATTATAATCTTAGGCTTGTAGCAAAAGATGCAAGCAATGTAGAAGTAGAGAGAATTATTACCATAAAAACACCTCCGAATACCAGTTTTTCAGGAGAAGGCCAATATAAAATCTATAATTTTGGTAAATCAAAGTGGTTGGCGTACGATATTGCAACTGATGATGCCCTTGTTACTAATACCGGTGATGCTGATATCAATAAATTTAACCTTGTAGCCAACGGCGATAAATTTAATCTTTATACCGGTGATAATCAAAAAATAATAATCATTAATTCTTCCAATAATAATACTGCTATGTTAGCAACTCCTACATCAGAACTTCTTGCTTCTGGCGATGCACTCTTTAGCATAACTGAAGTAAGTTCAGAAACATATATCATTGCTAGTGGAGTTTTAGATGCCGGGTCTAGCGTTAATTTGAATGTTAAATCGGACGGTACCGATGTGGGAAGAGGAACTTCAACGATAGATAATTACAAATGGAGTTTTACAAGGTTAGGGGGATTAGTGACAAGTGTTGAGGATTTTGAAGAAGATAAAGGAGGTATTAGAGTTTATCCAAACCCGACAAGCAACATGGTGACTATTTCATTGAGTGGTATTAGTAAGGCAGATATTGCAATTCACAATATGGCAGGGCAGTTGATGTGTCGAAAATCAACAACTGAAGATCTAATCCGACTACCACTGGGAGCTGAATTTGTACCGGGAATCTATCTTATTACAGTGGTTGATGAAGATCAAAATAGATTTCATCAAAAAATGATTCACCGATAGTCTTTAATGTTTAAATAATCTTATTTTATGGACCATTTAAATAACATGAAAAAACTCCTAATGCTTTGTTTATTAATAGCATTAATTCAGTGTGTAGTGAGTTGCAGTAATGACCAAAACAACGATATCTCAGCATTACGCAAAATCAAGTTTAACAATGGGTGGAAATTTAGTCTGGGGGATTCTCCAAAAGCATCACAAGTTGAATTTGATGATTCGACTTGGAAGCCTGTAAGGATTCCACATGACTGGAGCATAGAAGGTGAAATTGATAGAAATAACCCATCGGGGGCCCAAGGTGGTTTTTATCCCGGAGGGGTGGGGTACTATCGCAAATCTTTTGAATTCGACAAGAAATGGAAGGACAAGAAAGTACTCATAACATTTGATGGTATAATGAGTAATAGTGAAGTTTGGATAAATGGTCAGTCGCTCGGGAAACGGCCCAATGGATATGTTGGACTGACCTACAATTTAACTCCACATTTAAAAGCAGGAAACAATGTGCTTACCGTACGTGCTGATAATTCGGAGCAACCCAATAGTCGTTGGTACACTGGTAGTGGCATCTATCGCAACGTATGGCTAAAAGTAAAGAATAAGATTTCTGTGGGTGAAAATGGTACCTATGTAACCGCCAGTAACATTAGTCCCGACTTTGCTGAAATAAAGATTGAAACAACAATTAGCAATGAAACCAAAAAAAACGAAGATATCACAGTTATTGCTGAAATTTATAATCAAAAAGGAGAAATGGTCGCTGAGCAAACGACGGAACAAACGTTGGATGAAGGATTGAAAGCAACTGTTGAGCAAAAGATTGGAATTCAAACACCAAGCCTGTGGTCAATTGAATCGCCTGTTTTGTATTTCGTGGTGACTAAGCTAATGAAAGAGGCAGAACTTATCGATCAATACGAAACACCATTTGGTATTAGAGATATTAGGTTTGAAGTTGAAACCGGTTTTTGGTTAAACGGGGAAAATATAAAAATGAAAGGTGTAAATAATCATCATGATGCTGGCCCGGTTGGCGCAGCTGTTCCGGAAGATGTACTTTATCGTCGATTGGTCATTTTAAAGGAAATGGGATGTAACGCCATTCGTACAGCTCATAATCCGTTTGCGCCTGAATTTTACGACATGTGTGATAGCATGGGATTTTTGGTGATGGATGAGGTGTTTGATGAGTGGATTGCCTCGTGGCCATGGGTGGACTATCAGAATCGGGGTAAGGTTAAATATGGCTACCATCAACATTTTGAAAAATGGGCTCAGCAAGATTTAAAAGATATCATCATTCGCGATCGAAATCATCCAAGCATTTTTATGTGGAGCGTAGGGAACGAAATTCCAGATCAGTGCTATCCGGAAGGACCGGAAAGATTAAAACCGTTGATGGAAACTGTTCGTGCGCTGGATAACACGCGTCCGATAACATGTGGTTGCTGTTTTATTCACTTAGCCAACGAAACGGGTTTTGCGTCTATGCTCGATGTTACCGGCTACAATGGAGGCGGTAACTCTGTGTTTTATGAGCGCGACAAGGCAACTTATCCCAATAGAAAGTTTATTGCTACGGAAGTACCCCATTCGTATCAAACACGTGGTGTATATAAAACACAAAGCTTTATGCGGGCTCCAACCGAAGGAATTCATGTACCCAATCTAACAGAAGAGGAGGCATTCCCGGAGTTTCATAAACAGTATTGCTCTTCATACGACAATTCATGTGTTCGAATAAACGCACGCGATTCTTGGAGAAGAACGGATAGCCTTGAATATGTAGCAGGAGAATTTCGCTGGACCGGATTTGACTATCTTGGAGAAGCAATTAAAGGCTGGCCTGCTCGCTATTGGAGCCATGGAATTATTGATTTGTGCGGATTCCCCAAAGACCATTACTACTTCTATCAAAGTCAATGGACGGAAAAGCCAATGGTGCACATACTGCCTCACTGGACCTGGCCGGGAAAAGAAGGTACAGTAATTCCGGTTTGGACTTATTCGAATGCAGATGCAGTGGAGTTATTCTTTAACGACCAATCGCTTGGCACTAAATCCAACAAAGGCCAAATGAATCTCTCGTGGGATGTGCCCTATGAGCCTGGAACACTAAAAGCCATAGCAAAAACAGATGGTAAAGTCGTAGCTGAAGATATTATGAAAACAGCGTCCAGTCCGACGCAAATTGAGATTGTTGCTGATAAGTATGTCATTGTGGGCAATGGTGAAAGTTGCGTACATTTGGAGGTTAATGTATTGGATAAAGATGGAAATTTTGTGCCAAATGCGAACAATTTGATTGAGTTCAAGATTAGCGGCCCGGTACAAAATATCGGAGTTGATAATGGTGACCCATTGGACTTAGCCTCGACCAAACTAAACCAGAGAAAAGCCTTTAATGGAAAATGTTTAGTAATCCTTCAGAGCACAGGTGGGGCAGGAAATGTGTTGGTTGAGGCTACATCAAAAGGTTTAGCACCAAAGGACATTGAAATAGAAGTTTTCGCGAAGTAAAAATTATCGAATGATAAAAATGAGTTCATCTTAGGGGCATTTTTATGCCATCTCGTGGAAACATGTAAATTGCCATTAATAGTCCTGGGCTAGAGCGGTCAAATAGCTTGTTTGTTCTTCGCCGGGAAGTTAGGATATACAGACGTTTACCCGGCAGGTTTATAGGTGATGCTGAAGGTATTTAAACATTGAGAATATTTCGGTTATTCCAGTGAAGGAGGGTGACAATTAAAAAGGATTAGGAAAGTATCCATTTGTTCTCACAATGGAGTTTTGTCTACTCATTTAGCCCTTTTCTAAAGTCAGAAGGATTTCTCCCGGTTTTCTTTTTGAATAATAAACTAAAATGGTAGATATTCTGAAAGCCTAATTGAAATGCAATTTCGGTAATAGTCTTGTCGGTGGAAATCAGTAATTCTTTAGCTCTGATCGTTCGCAACTGAAGATGGTATTGCGCTGGGGAAACACCAGTATATTTTTTAAACATCTTTCGGAAATAAGAATAACCGACATGGTGTTGCTTGGCTAATTCTTCCATGTTGAATTCTGTTTCTATATTCTGACGCATTTGAAATCGCACTTCTTCTATTACTGTGGCAATATATTTCCCCGAAAAGCCTTTTTGTTTTTCAAACGAAACAATGTGCCCCAACAGTTTTACCACCAATCCTGAAGCAACTTGTTGAAACCCGGGATATTCTTTTTCGACTATGTCGTAAATTCTAAAATAAGTGTCAATTATTTCCTCTTTAATACCGCAATTAATAACTGGTTGTGTTGGCGAGAAAATATTATTTTTCAATAGTTCGTTGGCAATTCTACCATTAAATCCAATATAGTTTTCTGTCCATCCACTTGTTCGAATTGGTCGGTAGCGATGCCATTCATTTGGAAATATCAGTATGATGCTTCCCGGTTTAACGTGGAATTTACCATGTTTATTTTCGTATATACCAGTGCCTTCCGTCACGTAAATCAGCTGGTGCTCCTGTAAAATTCTCCCGGTTTCCCAGTTGAAAAAATACTCAGAAGGGTGTTCTTTCGGCGGGTATATTGTTTTGGGCATTATCTCCGCCCTCCCAGTTACATTCAAATAAATTCCCCAATCTATATCCTCGTCGCTTGACGTTAAATATTTAAAGTAATCTTTTCTCATAATAGTGCCAAAATATATAAAATTATTGCCAGTTTTTGTATTGTCTGGCGAAAATAAACCAGATATTTTTGACCCATTATCAGTTAATGAAACTTAAAGCTCAGTATTATGAATGCAATTCTTGGAATTCTTTTCCATTCTTTAGGCGGTGCTTCATCAGGGAGTTGGTATATGCCCTACAATCTGGTGAAAAAGTGGCATTGGGAAGTATATTGGATTATCGGAGGCCTCTTTTCGTGGTTAATTATGCCGTACATAGCAACGGCTTTAACTTCTCCGGGATGGCAGGAAATCTTATCATCCACTGATTCGTCAACTGTTCGTCTTACCTATATTCTTGGTGTATTGTGGGGAGTTGGTGGACTAACTTATGGCTTGGGGATCCGCTATTTGGGTATGTCGCTTGGTAATTCGGTACTACTCGGGATTACTTCACTGGTAGGCTCGTTGGGATTGCCTATTCTTCGTGATATAGGAAAACTTGATGAAATTCTACCAGTAGGCGATTCGTTTTCTGATATGCTTGCAACCACTAGCGGGCGAATCGTTTTATTTGGCATAGCTGTGCTGATGCTTGGTATTATCTTATGTGGAAAAGCTGGCCTGATGAAGGATAGCGAACTTGGGCATGTAAAAGAGGGGGTTAACAGCGAGTTTAAGCTGACTAAAGGCCTGATAATTGCTGCCATTTCAGGTGTGTTAAGTGCATTCTTCAGTTTTGGTATCGATGCTGGGAAAGATATGGGTGAGGCCGTCCGGGAAATTGCCGTGTCAAATAATTTTGCTTTCGTAAGTGATGGAAAATATTTGTTCGAAAACAATATCATTTTTTTGGTTATCCTCTGGGGGGGATTGACAACCAATTTGATTTGGTCGGTTGCATTAATCCTAAAAAATAGATCAGCTGGAGATTTTACCGATATCAAGACACCTTTGCTAAAAAACTATCTTTTCTGTGCATTGGCTGGAACTACCTGGTTTTTGCAATTTTTCTTCTACGGAATGGGTGAAACGAAGATTGGCAATGGAGCTAGTTCCTGGATACTACACATGTCCACAATTATTCTTACCGCAAACTTTTGGGGATTTTATCGTAAAGAATGGGCAGGCGTTTCTAGGGCCACCAAGTCAACGATTTATTGGGGAATTGCTTTGATTTTAATGTCGGTAATCATTATGGGTATTGCTAAAAGTGAGTTTTTCAATTATGCCGTTTAGCCCTGGAATACTAGCATCAAATATTACTGGAGAAAAATAAGAATGAACAAAAGCGTTGCAGCGAGATTTGGCGGGAGCTAAAAGACTATTGAAAGACGGTGGGGTCGGTGAGTATTCAATCTTTCTGAATAAAGAAACAAACATCCTGCTTGCATTCTAAACAGTCTCAGAAGATGGAGGATCTCAGGACTTGGGAAGAATTGAAATTGTTAAGAAATGGTGAGCATTTATCGCCGCCATCATAAAAACAAATCCGAATAATTCTCCGGTGAACGTTGAACTGGAAGAAGTATTTTTTACGGAATAATATCAAATAATTAAATGTATGAAATCAAAAGAATTAGTTGAAAAAAGCTACGAACTAGCAAAAGAACAATATGCAGTCCTTGGCGTAGATGTTGACGCTGCAGTCAAAAGAATGGGCGAATTAGCCATTTCTTTACATTGCTGGCAAACCGACGATGTATCCGGTACTGAAAATCCTGATGGTCAACTGTCTGGTGGCATTCAGGCTACTGGCAACTACCCGGGTAAAGCACGCAACATAGATGAAATCACCGCTGACTTAGAAAAAGTAATGAGCCTGCTTCCTGGTAAGCAACGTGTAAACGTACATGCTTTGTATGGTGATTTTTCTGGTGGTGCGGTCGATCGTGATGCCATTAGTGTTAAGCAATTTCAGGGATGGATCGACTGGTGTAAAAAAATGGGAATCGGCATGGACTTTAATGGTTCATTTTTCTCTCACCCTAAAGCCGACAGTGGTTTTACATTATCATCAAAAGATGAAAAAGTACGTAAGTTTTGGGTAGAACACCTGAAGCGCTCTCGTGAAATTGCTAACGAAATTGGGAAGCAGCTTGGATCTCCTTGTGTATTGAATACCTGGATTCCTGATGGATCAAAAGATACTCCGATTGACCGAAACGGAATGCGTACTCAATTGACAAAATCTCTAGACGAAGGTTTCGGTACTGAGTATTCCAATGAGAACATGAAAGATGCTGTTGAGAGTAAAGTATTCGGTATTGGTGCTGAGTCAATGACTGTAGGTTCTCACGATTACTACCTGGGCTATGCGATCAAGAACAACAAAATGATTTGTTTGGATAACGGTCACTTCCACCCAACTGAGGTTGTTGGTGATAAGATTTCTTCTTGTCTTCAGTTTGTTGACGAAGTATTGCTTCACGTAACTCGTCCTATCCGATGGGATTCTGACCACGTTGTAACATTGAACGACGAAGTTCAGTTGATCGCTTCAGAAATCGTTCGTAACGACTTCATGGGCCGCGTAAATGTAGGTTTGGATTTCTTCGATGCTTCAATTAACCGTATTGGTGCTTATGTTGTCGGTACTCGTGC
>SWCA01003788.1_pt1 | contig 14204 bp, 9 predicted proteins | sample 4692961 | NCBI WGS metagenome assembly SWCA01 (sample SAMN10267275, study PRJNA491770) | bioreactor metagenome | isolation source: DHS bioreactor inoculated with | place: Japan: off Shimokita Peninsula
GGCAGTCTTATCGAGACTTATTTAACCAAAAATTTAGCTACATATCAACTTACAGAACCGGATATTCAGGATTTATATGTTAGTAACGAGTACTTCTCTAAGAGTACTAAAATTAACCATGTATATGTAAATCAACGTTATCAAGGGATTGAGATTTTTAATGCAACCTCTAGTGTGGCCATTAAAGACAATGCAGTTTTTTACTATGCCAATAATTTTATTGGTCAAGTTAGCCAAAAATTAAACACCATAACTGCTCAAATTAATGCACAGGACGCATTGGAAAACGCAGTCTCACAATTGAATCTTGGAAACGTTCAAGGATTGGAATTGATTTCTACCAAGCATAATGAATTCGTTTTTAACGGAGCAGGTGTTTCTCAAACATACATACCTGTAAAATTGGTGTATTCTTACTCCGAAGCTGAAGATGCTTTAAAATTGGCTTGGGACTTAAACCTAAACACACTTGACTCCAAACATTGGTGGAGCGTACGAGTAGATGCAATAAGTGGCCAAATTATTGATAAATCTGATTGGGTTGTGTCTTGTAATTTTGGTGATGGAGATCATTCTAATCACGACTTTCACACAAATACCAATACAGATTTCACTTTATTTAAGCCCAATGCTATGGTTGCTGACGGTTCTCAATACCATGTGTTCGCCTTTCCCGTTGAAGCGCCTAGTTTTGGAGGAAGAACACTGTTAAGTTCCCCAGCAGATGATACGGCTTCCCCATATGGATGGCACGATACCAATGGAGTAGCAGGAGCTGAATATACCATAACAAGAGGTAACAATGTTTATGCTTATGAAGATACAGCAGACTCTGATACGCCTGGGTATTCACCAGATGGGACTGCAACTTTAAATTTTGATTTTTCACTAAACCTAAGTCAAGAACCATTGGGTTATCAAGATGTGTCGGTTACAAACATGTTTTATGTTAGCAATGTGATGCACGATGTATGGTACCGTTATGGTTTTGATGAAGTGTCTGGAAACTTTCAACAAAACAATTATGGCAATGGAGGTGTAGGAAACGATGCTGTTCAAGCTCAAGGACAAGATGGAGGAGGCACTAACAACGCTAATTTTGCAACACCAGTTGATGGAAATGCACCAAGAATGCAAATGTATTTATGGTCTGCTCCAGGTGGAATACAAAATCTAGTTACAGTAAATAACACTCCTATTGCTGGTCCTTATCCAGCTGTTAACCCTGCAGCTACACCACCAAACAATATTACCGGAATTGGTGAAACACCTGTTACAGGAGACTTGGAGCTTGTTAATGATAGTTCTGCTGCTCCTTCAGAAGGCTGTAACCCAATTGCTAGTGTTGCTGGTAAAATTGCTGTGGTTAGAAGAGGCAATTGTGCCTTTGTGGATAAAATTCAACATGCTCAAGATGCAGGAGCCATTGCTGTTATAGTTGTAAATCATAATAACCCAACTAACGACCCTAATTACGCAGAATACGTAAATATGGCTGGAGAAGTCACTCCACCGTTTACCATTCCTTCTGTATTTATGAACTACACAAATGGTGAATTGTTAATTTCTCAAATGCAAACAGAAACCGTTAATGTTACCCTTCAAGGAACAGGTAACTATATGCGAGATGGAAGTTTCGATAATGGCATTGTAGCTCACGAATATGGTCATGGTATCTCAACCAGGTTAACAGGAGGTCCAGCCACAAACTGCTTGTCCAACCCTGAACAAATGGGAGAGGGATGGTCTGACTGGTTTGGGTTAATGTTGACGATGCAACCTGGAGATCAGCCAGAAGACCCAAGAGGAATTGGAACCTACGCTACAGGCCAACCAACCAATGGGATTGGTATTAGATTAGCACCTTATAGCACAGATTTTGCTGTTAATGACTATACATATAATGATACTAATGATGCAGCAAACGTAGCTGCACCACATGGTATTGGATTTATATGGAGTACTATTTTATGGGACTTAACATGGGCCTATGTAGATAAGTATGGTTTCGATCCAGATTTATACAATGGTACTGGAGGGAACAATAAAGTCATGCAAGTAGTTATTGATGGCTTAAAAATACAAGGTTGCAATCCAGGATTTGTTACTGGTAGAAATGCAATATTAACAGCAGATATGGCACTTACTGGAGGCGAAGACCAATGTTTAATCTGGGAAGTATTTGCCAATAGAGGAGTTGGGTTAAATGCCTCACAAGGGCTTGGTTTTAGCAGAACAGACCAAGTGGAAGATTTTGCAATGCCTCCATCTGATGATCCTACTCTGGCTAATTGTACCAGTTTAAGTGTAAATGAATTTAACTCCAACAGTTACAAAGTGTATCCAAACCCTACCAATAATCGTTTGTTTATTAAAACAAACAAAAACTACGGTCAGGTAACTCTTTCTTTAACTGATATTAACGGAAGACAAGTACTTTCTAAAAAAGTAGAATTGTTTAACCAAGTAGAGTTGGATCTCAATCAATTGCAATCCGGTATTTATATCTTGAATATAAACGGGGAATCATTTAGTGCCAATCATAAGGTTATTAAAAACTAATTGGTTTTTTCAATGAAAAAATTAAGACAGCTAGTAATTACTAGTTGTCTTTTTTTATTTTTACACCTATGGAAAACTTATTTGATGACACCTATTTTATGAAGAAAGCCCTTCAAGAAGCCGAAATGGCTTTTGAGAAAGGTGAAATTCCCGTTGGAGCAGTTATAGTAATTGATAACCGAATAATTGCAAGAGCTCATAATTTGTCCGAACTGTTAAACGATGTTACTGCTCATGCAGAAATGCAAGCCATAACAGCAGCTTCCAATTTTTTAGGGGGTAAATATCTTCAAAACTGTACGCTTTATGTAACATTGGAGCCTTGCCAAATGTGTGCAGGAGCATTGTATTGGAGCCAAATTAGCAAAATTGTTTATGGAGCAAGGGATGAAGAAAAAGGATGCATCCATTTAAAAACAAAATTACATCCAAAAACCATCATGGTTGGAGGCGTATTAGCGGATGAGGCATCACAGTTGTTAAAACGCTTTTTTATAGAAAAACGAAACTTAAATTAAGACTCTTTTTTATTATTGTATTCTCTCATTTTTTCTAAACTCTCCTTGGTTATCATATAATCTTTTACATTTCTATCTTTCCATCTGTAATAGGAAAACAAAGGAAAAACCACCAGAAAAAGCCCAATAACTCCAAAGCCTATGAGTTTTTGTGAATAAGCTACATCTAGAAAATAACCACAAGCAATGCTACTTATGGAAGCAATAAAAAAGAATGCAATTAGGTATTTCATGTGTGTTTAATGGGTAAAGTTTAACAATTCGCGTCTGTATGCCGTTAATAGTTTGGATTTTGAAACAAAACCGTAATATTTGCCTTGTTTAATAACAGGTAAATTCCATGCATTGGTATCTTGAAATTTTTGCATAACCATTCTCATGTTGTCTTTTTCATAGTCAATGTGTCCAGGAGGTAACTGCATAAAAGTCTCTACAGATGTAGAATGGTACAAAGATTGGTCAAACATAATACTTCTAATATCATCTAAAAGAATAATTCCAACCAAAACATTGTCCTCATTAATAACAGGAAACAAGTTTCTATTGGATTTTGAGACACCTTTATGTAACATGTCGCCTAAAGACATTGTTGGGTTTAAGGTAATAAAATTTTGTTCAATAACACTGTCAAGGCTCATGGAAGTTAGAACATTTTGGTCTTTGTCATGCGTCAGTAAATCACCTCTTTCAGCCAATTCTTTCGTATAAATGGTGTGTTCCATATAATTTTTAGTAATCATATATGAAATAGCAACAGTTATCATTAAAGGTAAAAACAGCTCATAGCCTCCAGTAATTTCAGCAATTAAAAAAATGGCAGTTAAAGGCGCATGAATAACACCTGCTATAAGACCAGCCATTCCAACCAGTGTAAAGTTGGATTCGGAAACTTGGTGTCCAAGCCCAATATTATTAACTATTTTGGCAACTACATTCCCTAAGGCGCTTCCCATAACCATTGTAGGTACTATAACACCGCCAACACCACCAGCAGCAAAGGTTGTGGTCATGGCTATGGCTTTAAAAACCGTAAACCCAATAAGTAGCACGATAACTACCCAAATATTATCCAAATATTCATCAAATAAGTTGGAGCCTAAAGCGTGTAAGTAGTTTCCATCAAACAAATCTTTTGTAAAACTTAAACCTTCACCATATAATGGAGGAATAAAATAAAGCATGATCCCTATGGCCAAACCTCCAACCAGTAATTTGGAAAATCTGGTTTTAAATCTGTCAAAGAAAGCGTAAACTGCAAAATATATTTTAGTGAAATAAATAGACGCCACACCTGTTCCAATACCAAGAATTATATAAAAAGCAGTATCATGCAAGGTAAATTTATCAGTAAGCGTAAAATTGAATAAAACTTCATCTCCAAGGAAAAAATAAGATGTTAACACAGAAGAGATAGAAGCAATCAATAAGGGTAGTAAAGACGCAAAGGTTAAATCCAGGCTAAACACTTCTACAGCAAAAACTATAGCCGCAATGGGAGATTTAAACATGGAAGCTACAGCTCCAGCCGTTGCACAAGCAATAAGTAGCGTACGTGTTTTTTTATCAATGTGCATGAGCCTACTTAAATTGGAACTAATGGCAGAGCCAGAAGTAATGGCAGGTCCCAACAACCCAACGGAACCACCAAAACCAACTGTTAGTGGAGCTAGTATCAAGGGATGGTAGATTAATTTATAGGATAGAAGCCCTTTTTGTCTTAGCAAAGAATATAAAAGTGACGGAACGGCTCGTTTTATAAAAGGAGGTACCGAAGGCGTCAATTTTTTGCTGAACATGTATTTTTTTATAAGATATACTATCAGTAATCCTATAATAGGCAATATAAAATACAGATGGTTTTCTGAAAAAACAATCCCTTTTTCCAGTGTGTTTTGAATGAAATAAGTAATGTTTTTTAAGGTTACAGCAGCCAAACCAGCCAATAATCCAACAAAGGTGCTTAAAAACAAAACAAAGTTTTTCTGTGAGATATGTTTGTATCTCCAAATTAAAAATTGTTTTATTAAAGTTTTTATGTGCATTCTATGGTGCTATTTATTTACTGAATAGGTTATGAATTCATCATAAAATAAGCATAGGTATATAACCCAAACAGAATTATGGTAAAGATTAATGCTGTATATAAAACGATTTTTACAAGCTTCTTTCTCATGAATTAAAACTACTAAAAAATCCTGCAATTGCAGGATTTTTTGTTTTATGATTTTAAGTTGAGTTTCAAACTTAGCTCTTCCAGCTGTTTATTGTCTATGGGAGCAGGTGCATCTATCATCACATCGCGTCCAGCATTGTTTTTAGGAAAGGCTATAAAATCCCGAATGGTTTCTTGTCCACCAAGAATGGCAACCAATCTATCCAAGCCAAAAGCCAAACCACCATGTGGAGGAGCTCCATACTCAAACGCATTCATCAGGAATCCAAATTGGGCTTTGGCTTCTTCCTCAGTAAAACCTAAATAATCGAACATCAAGGCCTGGGTTTTTTTGTCGTGAATTCTTATGGAACCTCCACCAATTTCGTTTCCGTTCAACACCAAATCGTAGGCATTGGCTTTTACTTCTCCCGGATTTGTAGCTAATAATTCCAACTGTCCAGGTTTTGGCGAAGTAAATGGATGGTGCATGGCATGATAACGTTCGGTTTCTTCATCCCATTCCAAAAGTGGGAAATCCATCACCCAAAGAGGTGCAAATTCGTTTGGATTTCGCAATCCCAAACGTTCTGCCAGTTCCATACGCAAGGCACTTAATTGGGCTCTTACTTTATTTTTATCTCCTGAAAGTACACAAATTAAATCGCCAGCTTTTGCTCCAGTAGCTTCAGCCCATTTGGCCAAATCGTCCTGGTCGTAAAATTTATCAACTGAAGATTTATAGGTTCCATCGTCATTGCATCTGCAATATACCATACCCAATGCGCCAACTTGTGGACGTTTTACCCAATCAATTAATTGGTCTATTTCTTTTCTAGTGTAAGCATTACCTCCAGGAACAGCAATACCAACAACCAATTCGGCAGAGTTGAAAACACCAAAATCTTTATGTTGTGCTACCTCGTTCAGTTCCCCAAACTCCATCCCAAAGCGGATGTCTGGTTTGTCGTTCCCATATAAGCGCATGGCATCGTCATACAACATGCGTGGGAATTGGTCTATTTCAACACCATTCACTTCCTTTTAAAGGTGTCTGGTTAAACCTTCAAACGCATTTAAAATATCTTCTTGCTCCACAAAAGCCATTTCACAGTCTATTTGCGTGAATTCAGGTTGTCTATCGGCACGTAAATCTTCGTCCCTAAAACATTTTACAATCTGAAAATACTTGTCCATGCCACCAACCATCAACAACTGCTTAAATGTTTGCGGACTTTGTGGAAGGGCATAAAACTGTCCTTGGTTCATGCGACTTGGTACCACAAAATCTCTGGCACCTTCTGGAGTGGACTTGATTAAATATGGGGTTTCTACTTCAATAAAACCTTCTTTGGACAAATAATTTCTAACTTCCTGAGTGACTTTATGACGAAAAATCAAGCTGTTTTTCACAGGATTGCGTCTAATATCCAAATAGCGATATTTCATTCTAATATCCTCGCCACCATCGGTTTTGTCTTCAATGGTAAATGGTGGTAACAAGGCTTCGTTTAAAACAGTCAGTTCAGAAACCAAAATTTCTATGTCACCTGTTGGGATGTTTGGATTTTTGGAAGCTCGCTCAATAACCGTTCCGGTCACTTGAATCACAAATTCACGACCTAAGTTTTGAGCTTTATCCATCATGGCTTTAGGCGTACGTTCTTCATCAAAAACCAATTGGGTGATGCCGTAGCGATCGCGTAAATCCACCCAAACAATAAACCCTTTGTCACGGGATTTTTGTACCCAACCAGCTAGTGTAACTTCTTTATTGATGTGTGATGCCCTTAACTCACCACAGGTATGACTTCTATACATATATCGGAATATTAAACTTGAATTTTTATTTCAAGCTATTTAAATAGGTTGCAAATTTAAGGAAGTTAACCGATTATCAAATAAAAAAGCCCCAACATTTGTCGAGGCTTTTTCCGCTATTAATCAATCCTTCTAATTGAGAATAAAAGGAAGGTAATTAAATAAGATCTGTTGTTGCTCTTTTGTTACGAATCCACATTTTTAATTGCATGGATAAATAGAACAATACAGGTACCACAATAAGTGTTAAAAACGTGGCTATCAATAAACCATAAATAACGGTCCAGGCCAAAGGGCCCCAAAAAACCACGTTGTCTCCACCCATGTAAATATTGGCATCAAACTCTTTAAATAAGGTAAAGAAATTGATGTTTAACCCAATGGCTAAAGGTATTAAGCCTAAAATGGTAGTAATGGCTGTTAAAAGTACCGGACGCAAACGGGCTTTACCAGCTTTTACAATGCTTTCAAATAAATCTTCCTTACTTAAATATTCCTGGTCATCCAATCCAAGTTGTTGTTTTTTCCTGTCAATTAACAATTGCGCATAATCCAGCAGTACCACACCATTATTCACCACAATTCCTGCTAAGGAAATAATACCAACCATGGTCATCATGATTACGAAAGCACTACCTGTAATCACCAAACCTCCAAAAACACCTATAAAACTCAAAAAGATGGCCAACATAATAATAGCTGGCTTTGAAATGGAATTAAACTGAAAGATTAAGATGAAAAAAATAAGTCCCAACCCAGTAAAAAAAGCACCCATTAAAAAGGCCATTTGTTTGTTTTGCTCCTCAATCTGACCTGTATAATCTATTTTGATGTTCTTAGGTAGGTTTTTAAAGCTTTTCATCTCGTTTTGAATTTGGGCAACAATGGCGCCTGCATCTGTAAATCCTGGAGATAAAGCCGAGTAAACGGTTACCACACGTCTGGTGTCTTTGTGTTTAATGGCGCTAAAACCAGAATTGTTTTCATGTTTGGTTATGGCCGAAACAGGGATGCTTTTTATTTGTCCCGTATTGTCCCTAAATGTGATGTTTTGATTAAACAGTGCACTGGTGTTGTAACGGTTGTCCTCATTGAAACGCACGTAAATATCAAAGTCGTCACCACCTTCTTTGTAGATGCCAGCTTTAGAACCAAAAATAGAGTTACGTAACTGTTGTCCCACTTGGGCAGCACTAATGCCTAATTCTCCAGCTTTTTCCCTATCTATAACCACTCTCATGGATGGCTTGTCTTTATTGACATCTATTTTAAGTTCATCAATACCTTGAATGTTCTTGTTGTTGATAAACTCACGCATGTTTTCGGCCGTGTTAATCAACTCGTCATAATCGTCACCTTCAATTTCAATATTGATAGGAGATCCAGCAGGTGGTCCATTGGCATCTTTTTCAACAGAAATAAGTACGCCTGGGAAAATACCAACTAAGGCTTTTTGTACTTTCTGTCGTAACAATTCACTATCTTCTCCACGACGATATTTATACTCTCTCATGGATGCCGTTATTTTTGCTTTATGAGGCATTTCGGCAGAAGAACCACTATCCGTTTGAGGGTTTCCGGCACCTTCACCTACCTGCGAGACTGCACTTTCAACCATAAAGTTGTAGTTGCCATCTGTATATTGGTCATCGTTTATAACCTTATAAACAATTTTTTCTATTTCTTTGGTAATGGCATTGGTTTTTTCAATGGCAGTTCCTTGTGGATATTCTATATATACAATAATTTGATTTGGTTTGTTGTCTGGAAAGAATTCCACTTTGGTGCGTTGGGTTGATAAAGAAATCCCAAAAGCCACAAAAGCCAAGATCAATAGTGCAAAAGTACCAATAGTCAAAATATATGGTTTCTTAGCAGATAGTGCCCAACGCAATTGGCCTTCATACCAACGTTCTAATTTTACAAGCGCTTTTGTTTGAAAGCTATTGGCCCATTTTCGTAAAAACAAACGATAGATCCAAAGCATAATGGCAGTAAATACCATTAGGGTTCCAAGAGCTCGATACTCACCACCAACAATAAATACCAAAATCCCTAAAACAGCCATAATAACTGTGGTTCTGATAATTTTTTTAAGTGGCATGTCTTTATCTTCGGTATTCATAAACTGAGACACCAAAACGGAGTTAAAGAAAATGGCAACAAATAATGAAGATCCCAAAACCACAGAAAGCGTGATTGGTAGTATCATCATAAATTCACCCATAATGCCAGGCCATAAGCCTAAAGGTATAAAAGCTGCTACGGTTGTTGCTGTAGAAATTATAATAGGAAAAGCTATTTCCCCAATTCCTTTTTTGGCTGCTTCAATTCGGCTCATACCTTCTTCGTCCATGAGACGATAGACATTTTCCACCACTACAATACCATTGTCCACAAGCATTCCTAATCCCATGATCAACCCAAAAAGGACCATGGTATTTAAACTTTGTCCTAACATGCTTAAAATCATGAGCGACATAAACATGGACATTGGGATGGCAAAACCTACAAATATGGCATTTTTAAACCCTAAAAAGAACATTAAAACGGTTACCACCAAGATAACACCAAAAATAATGTTATTCACCAAATCGTCTACCTGTCCTATGGTTACTGAAGATTGGTCGTTGGCAATGGTGACTTTTAAATCCTGAGGAAATACATTGTCTATGGCATCTTGAACAATAACTTGTATCTGTTCGGCAGCAGCGACCATGTTTTTACCAGCACGTTTTTTTACGTCCAGCATGACCACAGGTTCTCCAAATTCTCGGGCAAATGTGGTTTTATCTTCTTCTTGAAATGATACAGTTGCCACATCTTTTAAATAAATGGCATGACCTTTTTCAGATTTTACAACGAAATTTTTAAGCTGGTCTGGCGTTTCAATTTCCCCAAGAATCCTAATGGTTCTTCGTTGCCCACTGGTTTTTAGGTTTCCGGCAGACATGGTCACGTTTCCATTGTTTATGGCTCCTATAATGTCCGAAAAGGTGACTTCGGCAGCCATCATTTTATAGATATCCACTGCAACTTCAACTTCTTTTTCTTGGGCACCACGAATATCCACCTGTTTGATTTCCATTAAGTCTTCAATTTCATCTTGAAGATATTCGCCATATTCCTTGAGTTTTTCAACGGGATAATCACCAGAAATATTAATGTTTAAAATGGGCATTTCTTCCGAAAGGCTCAGCTCAAACACGTCTGGTTTTACTTTGGCACCATTGGACATTGGCCAATCTTCTCCTGCTGTCTTGGTGTCTATTTCGTCTTTTACTTTTTGTTTGGCCTGTTCTACTGTAAGGTGTTCATCAAATTCCACGATAATCATGGAAAAATCCTCTTGGGATGTTGAGGTAATTTCTACCACATTGCTCACTGTTTTTAACTCATCTTCCAGTGGGTCTGTTATGAGTTTTTCAACATCTTCTGCCGTGTTTCCTGGGTATACAGAGCTTACATAGATTTTGGTTTCGTTTACTTCAGGGAAATTTTCACGTGGCATGTCGAAAAAGGCAGCAACGCCTAAATAAAAAATCACCAGAATAAGGACATACATGGTGGTTTTATTGTTAATTGCCCAGGATGATAAACCAAATTCCTTATCGACTTGTTTTTTCTTTTTAGTCATTGAATGTTACTTTTTAGTCGTTAGAATTATCGGTTGTCTCGTCTTGGTTTGGTAAATTGATTACTTTCACAATTTGTCCATCCTTAACACTTCGTGCACCTTCCTTGATGATTTCTGCGCCATCGTCAATGCCCTCAAGCACTTCTATGACATCTCCTTGGGTTCTTCCGGTTTTAATGATAATGCGTTTGGCATCTGCTTCACCATTGGAGTTTTTATTGGTAACAACATACACATATTGCTCCCCTTCTGCGTTTTCTGAAATAATGCTTTGTGGTATAAGAATCGCTTCTGGATTGGTGTAGTCGTTAATTTTTAAACGTGCTGTGAGGTTTGGTTTAATGGTTTTGTCTTCGTTTGGTATACCAACTTCCACTTTAAAGGTTCTGTTTGCAGGATTGATAACATCTCCTGCTTGGCGTACTTTGGTCTCGATGGTTTTTCCCAATACAGGAAATTCCACTATAACATTTTTGCCTTTGGTAACATTGGTTATATAGCCTTCCGGCACATCGGTTTCAATGTACATGTCTTCCAAATTTACAAGACGAATAAGAGGTGTTTGTCCAGCAGCTACCACACTTCCTTGCTCTGTAATCACATCGTCTATGGTTCCCGAAAAAGGAGCCGTTACATTGGTTTTGGCTATTTGTTGCTTTAACTGGTTTACAGCTTCGGCTTGAGACTCGTAGGTGGATTTGGCTTGTAAGTATTGAATTTCACTCCCAATATTTTGGTCCCACAAACGTTTTTGACGTTCAAAAGTGGTTTTGGCTAAATTGGCTTGGATTTCCAATTGTGCCAATTGCTGACTTAGGCCTCCATCGTCAATTTTAGCTAATAGCTGTCCTTGACGCACCTTTTCACCTTCTTTAACATACACATTGGTTAAAATGCCATTAAATTCAGGTGTGATAACCAACAGGTTTTTGGTCGTAACGTTCCCTTGAATTTCCAACTGATGGTTAAATACTTCCTGCTTGGCTTTAATGGTGGTAATTAAAGGAACTTTCCTAACCGTGTCCAATTGCGCTATTTTTTCATTAAGTAAGCTTATTTGTTCGTTCAGTTGTTGTTGTTTGGCATCTATTTCGTTGCGTTTTTCTTTTAGTTCCGATACATTATCAGAAGCTAGGACTTTTTCAAATGATTTTGCTTCCTTATCACCACAAGAGCTAATAAGAACGGCAAGAATAAAGAGGAGATGTATGTTTTTCATGAGTGTTATATAATTAATGGCTTAGTAATTTACAGTGTTTAGTATGGTTTCTAACTCGGCTTTTTTGGCAATCACATCGAACATGGATTGCAAATATTCCTGTTGTGCAGTATAAAGTTGGGTTTGTGCTTGTCTTAAATCGAAACTGGACGCGATCCCTTCAAAAAATTTGGTTTGGTTTTTTTGCTCAATACGTTCGGCCAGATTTAAGTTTTGACGTTTGTTTTCGAATTCTTCTATGGCAAACCGATAATTGCTCTTTGCATTTGCTATATCAAATTTAAGCTGTTGTTCTGTTTGCGTTAGTTCTTCTTTGGCAATTTCCAAATCTATTTTGGCACGTTGTGTAGCAGCACTGCGCATGCCAGAACTAAAAATGGGAATGGACATGCTAACACCCAAAAGCGAAGACCCATACCATTCCTGGTTATTGGTGGTGAATTCAAATTTTTCGCCATATCCACTGTAGCCAGCATTAACAAAGGCACTTAAACTAGGTAAAAATGTGCTTTTCTCTAATTTTAAAAGCAGTTCTTTGGATACTTCCTGGTTTTTGGCAATTTGATAATCTATATTGTTCTCAATACTTTCATTGGCTTCCAATAATTCCAAAGAAATATTTTGAAGGGTCAAACTTTCAAGGGAATCTGTTAAAACAGTGTTTTCATATAAATCTATTCCCAAGGTAATGTTGAACATTTTATATGATAAATCCTTTATACGTTCAACATTGTTTTGATAGTTTTCCAAACTGGTTAAGGTAATTTGCAGTTGTTCGACGCTCTCTTCTTCAGCAAGACCATTTTCATAGATCTTGGTGGTTTCGTCAAGGTTTTTTTCAAGTACTTCTATGTTTTTATTGACTATTTGTAAGTTTTCTTCAGCCAATAACACATTGCCATAGGCATTTATTACAGCTTGACGGACTTCCAAATCGGTTTTGGTCTTGGCATTTTTTGAGATTTCCAAATACACTTTTGCCGATTGTAAGCCTACAATATAAGAGCCGTCAAACAATAATTGATTTAGGGTTGCCATGGCATTAACACTTTGTTTTGGGCTAAAGGTTACAGGTACAAAGGTGCCAGGTTCCCCACCAGCAATTTCTGCTGGCAGTAAAGACACTTGTTGCTTAAGCCAATTTTGGTAATCTACAGCGCCATTTATTTGTGGTAACCCTGTGGCTGTGGTTTCCCATTTTTGTTTTTCTGCAGCTTCAATGTCCCTAACGGCATTTTTTGCCTGTCTGTTATTTTCCAAAGCAAAATCTATAGCTTCTTGTAGCGTGAAACTACTTGGAACTTCTTGGGCAAACAACCAAGAAGTAAAGCATAACATAATTATTACTAGTGATTTGTGTTTCATGTTTGTTAGAACGTAAGTTTTAGTGGTTTTGTTTGGTGTTTATAATACTGTTTAGTTTTTCTATTCCTTTCTCTGTGCTGATTCCACGAATGTGATACTCTAAAAAATTATCCATTAAGGTTCTCATGGAAAAATCGTTCAATGGAAATAAGTCTGGGTCCTTTAAGCACATCATGGTGTTAAAATATAGCCTGGAAATAAACTCAATATCAATGGATTTTCGGTAATACCCTTCTGCCACACCACGTGCAAGGTTGTTTGTGACACAGTCTTGCATGATACAAAATTGATTGGTTTTTAACTTTTCGAAAATCTTTGGATAGTATTTTTGAAGTTGGTGCTGTGGCGACGATTTTTCATCCTTTAAGTGCTCCATAGTGAATTTTTTTATCTCGTAAATTTCATCAATAGGGCTTTTGTTTAAAGCACAAATGCAATCTATGCCATGCGAAATAAATTCAAACATGTATAGCGTTGTAGCTTCCACCAATTTGGTTTTGGTGTCAAAATGTTGGTAAATGGTTTTTTTAGATATCCCAATTTTATTGGCAATATCATCCATTGTTACGCTTTTAAACCCATAGTTTAAAAACATGTCTGCTGCATTAATAAGTATCTTGTCTCTCATAATAGGAGGCAAATGTACAACAGAAAACTATAAAAACCTAAAAAGTTTCCAAAGTTTTAACAATTTGTTAATATTCAAAAAACTTATTGCAAAAGTATCTTTAATTGCACTATTTTTGTTTGATGCAACAAGTATCAATTTATCAAGAAGCCTTTGTTTCTTATTTAAACAATTTCATCAAGCCAAGGGAACCGGAATCTCTATACAATCCCATAAATTATATTTTAAAACTAGGAGGCAAGCGTTTGCGTCCAGTTTTAACTTTAATGACGGCCGAAATATTTAATTGCGACTACAAAAAA
>SWCA01001432.1_pt1 | contig 14177 bp, 16 predicted proteins | sample 4692961 | NCBI WGS metagenome assembly SWCA01 (sample SAMN10267275, study PRJNA491770) | bioreactor metagenome | isolation source: DHS bioreactor inoculated with | place: Japan: off Shimokita Peninsula
AACTAAGAAATTCGATTTTCGTGTCTTGACAAGCGTGCACATTATACTTTGAAATTCTTCTCTTAAAGCATCTTCTCCTACTGCTGTTTCTGAACATTTCACTTTAAATCTTCCTGTTTTTTTCAATTTTTCTTCATCATAGTCTAATACATCGTTGATTTTTGAAAAAAATTTCGGATTTTCGTTTATAAAAGTTTGAATATCATTAAACCAAATGATTAACTCACCTGAAGTATCTCTTGTTGCCCTTTGTACTTCTATTAATTTAATCACATTCCAATCAAGCTTTAAATTTGCTCGAGGAAATTCGAATCCTTTTTTTGTTAAAATCAAATATGAAGTATGTTCTATTTTCTTAAAAAAATAAAACATACTAAGTATGCTTATAAAACAGGTTATTAGGAAAAAAGTGGAATTATTTGCAAGTATATTAATAAAAAATAAACTACCTAACCCAAGCCATAATATTTGAGATGTACTTTTATTAATTTCTAATTTATCTTGTGATTTTTCCAGGTAATATGTAGAATACTCTTTTAAAAATATTTCAATTTTTGATTTTAAATCATCAGTTGAATTTTTTATAAAATTATAAGGATATTCTATTATTTTATCTTCTTCATGAATTTCATTTAAAATATTTGATTGTTGTAATTTTTCATAAAACAATTTTTTTTCTTCGGTCATCGCTATATCTTTTCTTAATTTTATACAAAGATAATATCTAAAAAAAGCAAATTTAATGTAATATGTATCAATATCATTCCAAGGAATCTCCTGGTCATAAGGATATAGCTTAATTCCTTTCTCTTGCAAATTAAAAACAATTAAAGACTTTTTAATCCAATCAAACTTAATTGGATTTTTATGAAAAAATACAAAATATACTGCACCTAAAATAAAAATTGTCAATATAATACCTAAGCCTATCCAGCCAATAACTAAAATACTCAATATAATACAAAAAACCAATTTCCTATTGTAAGCTATTTTAATATCCTCCATAATTTATCTCCCTCTTTCTATTTAACCCCTTATATTTTATTTCAAACACTTACTTCGTTGGATATTTCAAAACATATATATTTATTCATAATACCTAATTGGTAAACCAACCTTATAAATTGCAAATATTATTCTTAATAGTATCTACGCTTCATTATATCATACAGTAATTTTTATTTTTGGTACTTTTTTCAATATAATTTGACATCGGTTATACTGATATAGAAATTTTTTGAACTAGGTATACATATATTTTTTGAATTCATATATTTAATATAAGAATTTGTTTCTTTTAAAAGTATAAGTACTTGGAAGGCTTAAAAATTGGATTTGTGTCAATAATGTAGACACAAGTCCAATTATATTCTAATAATTTTGTACTTTATCCAAATTAAGTATTATCTGTGAAATAAGACTACTTTATAACTTTTCTATATATGTTTCTTTCATTCATAAGTTCTTGCTTATAAATTTATTTCTTACCTATGTTTAGCAGTTCTATTTTTTCTGATAAATATACCTTTATTATCTAATTCTAATCCTATTCTTGTATCCATAAATCCATCTACATGGTATTCATATAAAAAAGACAACCTCATTTTTATAAGATTGCCTTGATTATTGGTTTTAGAAGCAACAAGAGCTTGTTACATTAGAATTAATAACCCATTTATTTTCTAAATTATCATTTATCTTAATCCACTTTACTGTTTTCATTCTCTTCGTATTTTTTCAAATCTAAAATTCCATGGCTCATAGTTAAAACAAATTTAGCCAGTTATTTAATTCGTTTGGAAATTGGATGATCTTCTTTCAGTTCAAGCAGGTCCCATAGATTTCCATATAAGTCCTTAAATACTGCAACCATTCCATAGGATTGTTCTTTTGGCTCTCTTATAAATTCGATTCCCCTTGAGGTCATTTCATTATAATCTCTCCAAAAATTATCTGTGTTTAAAAATAAAAAAACTCTACCTCCTGTTTGATTGCCTATAAACAGCTCTTGTTCAGATTTAGAGGCTTTTGCAAGTAATATTGTAGTGCCCACTGATCCAGGAGGTGATACCACTACCCATCGTTTATCTTGTTCAGGTTGATAGGTATCTTCAATTAATGTAAAATTAAGCTTTTTTGTATAAAACTCTATTGCCTCATCATAATCTCTTACAACTAGTGCTATATGAACTATCGATTGAACCATTTTCCTAACTCCTTTCAATATATCATTTAATATCTAATTCTCATCTTGATGTTCACTTGATTTTTCAAATAAGATGCCATCCTCCCACTTTCTTTTAATATTGATACCTTTTCTGGCTCTTCTAATAAGCTCTAATCTATTCTTGATTGGAACTATTTGAGAACCAATATTTTTCCTCACTATATCCTTTACTACTATGCTTCATTATATCATGTATTAATTTTTATTTTTACTTCTTTTACATCCATGTAACCTAATCAAATTTATATTTTAATAGTATAAGTATAATACATTTTATATATTTTTTATATGAAATTTCCTCTGCTATAATCATATATAAGAGTTTCCTATACTAGAAAAATGACTCTACTAAATATTTAAGCTCCAACTATTCTAATATATTCTTACATGAGACTACATTTACTTTCTGAAAGGAGAGGATTATTCTTGGAGAATAATTTATTTTTTTTATGTCTAGCCTGTTTCTTTTCAGCCTTCGTAGATTCTATCTCTGGAGGAGGAAGCATAATCAGCTTACCAGCTTTTTTACTTGTGGGAATGCCACCACATCTAGCGTTAGGTACAAATAAGTTTACTTCTTGTTTTTCAACTTTTTCTAGTTCAATTAAATTTACTCTATCTAGAAAGGTTGACTTCAATATACTAAAATATTTAATTCCTTTTAGTTTCATTGGTGCTATTTTAGGAGTAAACACTGTCCTTATCATAAAACCAAGTTGTCTTAACGTTATAGTACTTATACTACTATTATTTGTTGGATTATATAGCTTGTTTTCCAAAAACGTAGGAGTCGAGGATAAGTTTAATGGTATTTCGAGAAAGAATATATCCTTAGGAATTATCCTTGCTTTTTTCTTAGGTTTTTACGATGGTTTTTTAGGTGCTGGTGTTGGTGCCTTTCTGATTTTTGGACTTGTAAATATCTATAAGTTTGACTTTGTAAGAGCAGGTGGAAACTGTAAAGTGATGAATTTTGTAGGTAATATTGCATCTATACTTATGTTTGCAATAAAGGGAGAAATCAACTATGAAATAGGCATACCCGTTGCAATTTGTATGATTATAGGAGCCAGTTTAGGAACAAAAGTAGCATTAAAAAAAGGTTCTAAACTTATAAAACCTATTTTTGTTACTATGTCTCTATCTGTAGCAAGCAAATTACTTTATGGCATGATAACTTAAGAAATGAAGTTGCTTAAGAAATCAAATTCTCACTTAGTTTATCATGGAAGTAACGACACTTTAGGACATGGTAATGATTCTTGTATAGCAAACCTGCCATCCACAAATACATAAATAGCGAGTTACGATTGAGACTTGTAGGGACCGTATGATTTAATACCAATATAAAAACCCATAGAACCTTGATTTGTAAAATAAAGTGTACCCTTTGTCAAGGACAATTAAAAAAAGCCTATTTTATGCAGCTGAAAGATGATCCCTATATTGAGTAGGGGTCATCTTATTTAAATTCCACTGATATCTATAATTATTATAGTAATCCATATACTCATCTATTTCTTTTTTTACATTATCTAAATTAGTACAAATCGTAAAATCAACCTCATCTTTAAAATGACCAAAAAATGACTCTTGGGGAGCATTATCCCAACAATTTCCTCTTCTAGACATGGATTGCCTTAATCCTACGGATTTAACTTTATTTTGAAACTTAGGACTTGTATAATGAGCTCCTTGATCGGAGTGTATAAATGCATCCTTATGTAGGCTACCGCCTGTATTTTTACTAAGAATATCTATCGTATCTAATACTATATCTATCTTAAGACTAGGAGAAACGTTATATGCTAATATTTCATTTGTTGATGAATCTTTAATCGTAGATAGATATGCTCTTTTCCCGTTACTATAAGTTAAATATGTTATATCTGTAAGTAAAATTTTCTTCGGAATTTCTTGCTTAAATTCCCTATTAAGTAAATTAGGTAATACTGAGTGTTCTTTTGTAGCCTGCATCATTCTTCTATAAGGGTTAGCTTTTCTTATTAGGCAAACTATATTGTATTTTTTCATAATCCTTCTAATTTTTTTTAAGTTGTATTTTATGCCATATTCACTCTCAAGTACCATTTTTATTTGCCTAGCACCTTTTTTACGACCTTTAAAATTAAATGCTTTTAATATGTTTTCTTTAGCTATTTCATCTTTATTATGATTGGATTTTCTAACATTCATAGACTTTTCAGAAAAATATTTATAGTAACCGGATCTAGAAACCTCACTAATTTTGCATAGGTAACTTATCATATTTTTCAATTTATATTTTTTTATAGTATCAGCAATAGCTATGTATTTTTCTTCTGTTACTAAATATATTTTTTCTTCAACGCCTGCTTTTCTAACTTTTTTAATAATTCGTTTTCCGCTTTTAATAACTTCATTTCAGCCTCTAATCTAGCATATTTTTCTTCAAGAGATAAATCTTTAGTACGAAGTCTACCTGAACTCACTTTTCTTGTGTCTGAAAGCCCTAAAATGCCTTCCTTTTCATATGCATTTCTCCATCTTTTAGCTGATGAATGAACTCTGTGTATTCCTAATATATCTATATCAAATCCATACTCTTCAAAAATTTGTCTTGGCAGCTTGCCATTAATATTTTCACTTATAAATATTCTTTTAAATTCATCTGTATATGTAATTCCTTTTGATGTTATATTTTTTATGTATTTATTTCTTGATAATACTTTTACTTCTTCACTTGTGAATAATTTTTTACTCATGACAATACTCCTAATGTTTTTATTTAATTATATACAAAAATACCCTATAGAACAGGCTTTTTTTCATTGCCTACTCTATAGGGTACATTTTAAAAATTCTATGGGTTTTACATTGGTATTAATATATTTCATTATACTTATCATGTATTTCTTGGGCAATCTATTAAATAGCATCCTCTAGCAAAATCTGGCTCAAATATTAAATCAGGTTTATAATTTTTAGCTTTTATAGCATTATATATCTGACTTAGCTCCTTAATTTCTTTTTTAAGTAAATCTATATACTCTTGTTTTTCAAAATCCCTCCAATCTTCATCATCTTCTATTGCTTCTTTTATACGCAACTTTAGATCAGCTTTCATATAATTAAAAGCTTCATCCATCTCTTTCAAAAGCCCTAACTTAAAGCAAGCGTATAAATAAGGTTCAATCCAATCTTTTGAAAATGCATAATTGTTATTTTTATAAAAATCAATGTACCCCTTATAATTACCTAATAGAAAATCTATATCTGCTATCGTTTCTTCTCTAAAATCAATATCTGATTCTAATAATGTCTGTAAATCTATTTTTCCCAATAAATAAAGTGTAGATAGATAATTAGTAATATATTCTTTCCTTAAATCTAGGTTTTTCGCTTTTTCAAACATTTTAAGAGCATTCTCATAATTTTTTTCTCTTACATATATTAGTTCTACTGCATTAAATGAATTTGGGTATGCACTTTTTAAAGCTACCGTTTTTTCAAGAAATTCTTTAGCTTTTTTAATATCACTCATTTCATCTTCGTAAAAATAAGCAAGATTATTCAAAAGTTCACATTTTTGAACTTGATTTAAGTTTTTTTCATAATAACTAGAGTCTTGCCTATATTTTATATTTTCTATTTTCTATAACATCCATTATTTTTCTCTTTGCGTATAGTGTATTGCAGTAGCATATACCATCATTTCTGTAGTTTTTTTCTAATGAAAAGTATTCATTTAATAGCATAGGAATATCCCTTTCATCACCTTGTTTCCCAATTATACCTATAGTTATACTTCTACTATCTTCATTATCTTGTGGAGCTAATTCCATTATATTTTTAGCATAATCAATTATAATCATATCCGTATATTTCTATAAATAATAAAGTGCTTTGTATCTTTCCTAATCATTTGTCAATGTTCTTATATTGTACTCTACAATTTCAGTATTTGTTGTCCTTATTCTTCCTATTTTTTCCCTTATCTTGAACTTAGAATACACTATATCAATATACTTGTTATATCTTCTTATCCAAAAATGATAATATTGCTTATCTGTTGCTTTGTTTATTTTTTTAAGAATAGCACTATCCAAGAATTCTCTATATAGATAATCATTTTCAAAAATTGATTTTTCCTAATTGCCGAGCTTGAAGGGGAATTCACAAGAAAACGATAGAAGAAATCATTTCTTTTATTAAAAAATATAAATTAGAAAAATTTGGTAGTCAATCAAAACACGTTACGGTTCTCTCAAAATCCATAAAATATTAATTGATAATGATTAAAAAATTAGTCTTAAGATAGAATTTTTATTGTAGATTTTCTTTATTAATGAATATTTATGCGAGAAAAATAGCGAGACCTTCTCACCCTAAACATACTATCTTTAATAAGCAACAAATTCTGCACCTCGTTCATCTGAAACCTCTAGCTTCGTCACATGCAAAATGATATCCTCATATCCGTTACTATTCTTTACTACTTCAATTGTTCCGGCAACCTTAATCCAGTCATTAGGCTTTGGCATCTCTCCATTATATGTAAACTGAAAACCTACCTCTCCATCATTACCACAACAACCGGGGCTTTTTCGATATATAATGTGATACGTTTCACTTGCATCTGTATATTCTTGATACATCCCCTCCAACTTTATGATTTTATCCTTATAATCATTGGAATTCATATAAATATCGTCACATTGCTGAATAAACATTTTTTCCTTTATTTCAACCACGTTTGCGTTATCTTGCATCTTTGACGGTGAGGTGGATGAAATAATCTTTGAGTTATCTTTTAAGTCAGAAGGTGACTTAGCTGTTTGAGCTTGCTCTTGTAAATCAGCTCTCAAGCCGTTGATAGATTTAGAACTATTGGGTTGTTGCCCACATCCGACAAACAGAATAAGAAAAATGCATAAAGCAAACAATAATTTTTTTTTCATATTCTCACCCCCTAAGCCCTTTTCTTAAACATTTCCACAACAGAAAACGTACAAAATGCTGCAAGATTTACAACGACCACACTTGCTCCCGCAGGCGTTGAAAATGCAAACGACATTACAATTCCAATGAAAAAGCAGATAACGGATAAAACAGCCGAGCTGATTACAACACTTTTGAAGTTCCTGAATATCCTCATGGAAGTGAGAGCAGGAAAAATAATCAAACTTGATATAAGCATTGCGCCCATCATCCTCATTCCAACCACAATAATGAGTGCCGTCAAAAAAGCAATAAGCATATTGTAGTTATTGGTTTTCGTTCCTGTCGCCTTTGCGAAATTTTCATCAAATGTGACAGCAAAAATCCTATTATAAAATAAAGCGTACAGAATTAGAACAAAACCCCCTACTGTTATGCTCAAGTACAAATCATCCTTGCTCATGGCAAGGATAGTGCCGAACATATAGTTACATACATCCGTATTCATTCCCACCGTCATAGAGATGACGATAACACCAATTGCCAAAGCACTGCTAGAAATAAGTGCAATAGCAGCATCACCCTTTATCTTACTATTTTCGCTGATACGAAGCAGAAGAAATGCGGCAATTAACACAAACGGGATAGAAACTTTAAGAGGTGCGAGGTTAAGTGACATTGCAATTGCAAGTGTTCCAAATCCTACATGTGAAAGCCCGTCACCGATCATAGAATACCTTTTAAGCACTAAACTCACGCCCAATAAAGCGGCGCATAAAGCAACCAAAATGCCAACAATTAAGGCTCTCACAATAAAGGAATAGGAAAACAGCTGTTGTAATAAATCAAACATTTTCAGCACCTCCAAGCATACGTTTACCGATCTCCGTCTTTATATATTCTTCCGCCAATCCATAAAATAAGGGTACTTTTTGGAGATGCAAAATCTTATTTCCGTATTTTACGGCACTTTTTATATCATGAGAAATCATCATTATTGTGATACCTATATCTTGGTTAAGCTTTCGAATCAGGTTATACATTTCTGCTGCCACCATCGGGTCAAGACCCGTTACTGGTTCATCAAGCATGAGCAGCTTTTGTGTAGCGCATAGAGCGCGTGCTAAAAGCACGCGCTGTTGCTGACCACCAGACAAATCGCGATAAGATTTCTTTTTAAGAGATTCAATTCCTAATAGATGTATGTTCTTATTAGCACAGTCTCTATCTTTCTTAGAATAAAGCGCTAAAAAACCATGCTTGTTTAAGCAGCCAGAAAGCACTACCTCAAAAACACTGGCGGGAAAATCCTTTTGCACAACAGTTTGTTGAGGAAGATACCCAATTTCAGTCTGCTTTACTCCTTCATAAAGAATTTGGCCATCCACAGGTTTTAAAAGTCTAAGGATTCCTTTCATTAACGTACTTTTACCTGAACCGTTTTCTCCTACGATGCACAGATAATCTCCCTTTTCTAAATTAAAATCAACGTTTTGGACTACAAAACCTACATCATATTTTATGGATACATTTTTGCAAGAAATAATATTTGACATTTTTTAATTCAGCCCCTTTCTCAAGTTCTCTGCATTTTGTTTCATAAGAGAAAGGTAAGTAACACCCGCTTCAAAATCAGATTTTGTAACATTATGACAAGAATTTAAAAGCAACATTCCAGCTCCTGTTTGTTCGCTGATAGCCTTTGCTACGTTCTGATTACTAAGCTCCACATAGAATACATATGAAATTTTATCTTTTCTTACGGTATCAACTAAGTACGCAATAGTGGCAGCGCTTGCATCTGCTTGATCACTACAACCTCCAAATGCTGCACAGTAGTCAAGACCATACTCATCCACAAAATATCTAAGTGGGAATTTATCTGCAACCACTATTTTTCTAAGCTTAGCATCTTTAATGATAGAAGCTATTTCCTTGTCAACCTTTTCAATTTCACCTATATAGTTTTTAGCATTATTTTTATAAAAATCAGCATTTACACTATCACGTTCACACAAACAATCCGAAATTGCATTTATTAGTGTGATAGCATTTTTAGGAGAAGTCCAAACATGTTCATCATATTCCGGTTCTCCTTCTTTTTCCTGCGAATTCCTCTCTGGCTTTTCTTCCTCTTCTGGCTCCATGCCCTCCACAGTTTCTTCCTCTACAGATTTAACATAATCCATTAGGCGTATGACTTTCATCTTGGATGTATCCATTGAACCTAAAATTTTATCAACCCAAGCATCACTCTCGCCCCCAATATAAATGAATACATCAGCGTTCTTAATTTTTAGGATATCCGCTGGAGACGGATCAAAAGAGTGAATTGATGCACCAGGACTAACCAACATCGTCAAATTTGCTTTATCTTCAACAATTGCTCGCGTAAAATCATATTGTGGATAAATTGTCGCTACAATATTTAATTTACCATCCGCTTTGTTATTTTCAGAGTCATTCTTTTGGGTACATCCCACTGAAGTCACTGTTAAAAGCACAATCAAAATCAACATTAATATATATTTTTGCATGCCAAAAAACCTCCCATTTATTTTGTGTTTTTTATTTCAGAACACATGCTGATTTTAAGCAAATAAAGTTGCTCTCCATACAGCAAAGGAGGCTTCAATTATTCATTCTAACCTTCAATCCTACAAGAGTACTTTTTCTTTGGCTGAAAGGCTCTACTCTTGATCTATTAAATGTCATAAGTTCAGAGAAACCAAAACTCATACAAATACTACAACAAATCCCTGTGATACGACTTAAGGTGTTTAAGCAATCGTTAATTTGTACACAAATTGGACAGTTTTCGCCAACGCAGTCATGTTTGGCATGAGAAATGATAAAACCAATAGATAGCAAGGTGGTTGTAAGAATGCAAATCAACATAAATGTAACTATAATTCTTTTTGTATCAAAAAATTTTTTACGCATTACTTTCCCTTCTTGTCGTTTGTGTAAATACAAAATTTGTTTATTTTGAAGTACATCCTAATGTCTCTAATATGAAAATGAAATCCATTTACATCGTATATTATAAATCTATATGTAGATAAAGTCCAGAATATAATAATATTTTTAATTCATATTCTATCGCTATAGATCAATTGACAGTGACATGTAAAACACTTTTTCTGAATTTATTATAAAAAATAAAGAAGTTAGCATCTGAGTGCCAACCCCTTAAAATAAATAGAAACGTAACATTAATTACCAGGTTCTTTTTCAAGCAAACAAAAAATTTGTCAGGGATAGAATTTTAAAAAATATCTTCCTGCTTCAGCGCCTCAATCTCTTCCTCGGTTAACTCCAATAAATCTTTAAGAATTTCTTCTGTATGTTCTCCCAAAAGAGGTGCAGGTTTGCGAATATTTCCCTGAGTTTCACTCATTTTAATCGGCACTCCTGCCATCTTAAGAGCTCCTGCCACTGGATGTTCTACCTCCACTACCATATTCCTAGCCATTACTTGAGGATCTTCCAATACCTTATCAATTGTATTAATAGGGCCATTTGGTACACCTGCTTCATCTAATAGAGCTTGCCATTCTTTTGTAGATTTTCTTCTTGTTATCTCATTAATTAGTGGTATTAATTCTTCTACGTACTTTGTTCTCAATGGATTACTCATAAATCTTGGATCTTGAACCCATTCTTTTCTTCCCAATACATCACAAAATTTTTCAAATAATACATCGTTTCCAGCGGCTATCATGATTTCTCCGTCGTTTGTATCAAATGGTTCGAAAGGAGTAATAGATGAATGCCTATTTCCTGCAGGTTTTGGTGCTTCCCCAGTTACAATGTATCTAGCTATGGCATTTTCTAGAATAGCTACTTGACAATCTAGCATAGCTACATCTACCTTCTGCCCTACTCCTGTATCATTTCGATAGTTAAGTGCTGCTAGTACACCAATTGCAGTAAATAATCCAGCAGTAATGTCTCCTATAGAAGGTCCCACTCTTGTTGGCTGTCCACCCGTTTGTCCTGTAATACTCATGATTCCACCCATAGCCTGTACTACAGCATCATAGGCAGGTCTTTTACTGTAAGGTCCTGAATGCCCAAACCCTGAAGATGCAGCATAAATGATTTTAGGATTTACTTTCTTTAATTCCTCATATCCTAATCCAAGCTTTTCCATTGTTCCCGGTCTATAATTTTCTACAACAACATCAGCTTTTTTTACCATTTCAAGGAACAATTCTTTTGATCTTTGCTTCTTTAAGTTTAATGTAATACTTCTTTTATTTCGATTTAAACTCATAAAATATGCACTTTGATTTTCAATGTAGGGACCAAATTGTCTAGAGTCATCCCCTACTTTTGGGGCTTCTATCTTGATAACATCAGCACCCATATCTGCCATTATCATTGTTGCATAAGGTCCTGCAAGTACTCTTGTTAAATCTAATACCTTAATTCCTTCTAAAGCTTGTTTCATTTTCTTCTCCCCACTTTCATTAGATAATTTTTATATGCATTTTTATAGCATAACGTAATTCACAAAAACTAGAATGATCTAAATTTTGATATTATATATTTGATCAAATATTGTTTTGAAAATAATCCCACACTACTATTCAATGTGGGCATTATATTACAGCATTTTCTCTAATGTTTTAATAAAAATTTCATATGCACTTTCTTTGTGTTCTCTTAAAATTTTCTGTGCTTCCTTCCAGTCATTTCTTTTGATCGCATTGATCCATTCCTTATGTTCTTGTAGTGATCTTTGTGGTCTTTCAATGGATTTTGTGAATAACCCTCTATATAACTCAGACTGATCCCATAAATCTTTGATCAATTCATAAATATATTTATAAGGACTTGCACCATATACTAAGGCATGTAGTTCCTTATTCAGTTTCGCATACCTTGTGTTATCTTTTTTTTCAACAGCTTGCTCCATCTCCATAATTAAAGCATCTAACTGTTGAATATAATGATCTGTAATATATGGGCCAGCTAACTTTGAAGCCAATACCTCCATTTCTATTAGAACTAGTAAAATTTCTTTAATCTTATCTAGTTTGATAGAAGCAACTTTTGCTCCTATATGTGGTATGACCTCAACAAATTTATCCTGCTGTAATCTTTTAATAGCTTCTCTTACAGGCATTGGACTAACATCAAACTCCGCTGCTAGTTCAGATATAATAATTCTTTCTCCTGGTTTTAATATCCCATCAATAATCATATCTTTAATTTTATGATAGATTACATCATTTTTCGTATAAAAATTCATTATTTTTACCTCTATTGTCTATTTTACTTTATCATATCATATCAAATATCAAATAGTAAAGCTTTTACTACTTCTTTTGCAAAACGAGTAAGAGGATGTTTCCCCATATTATATTGCAAACTCTGTAAATATATTTATCCTTTTACTTCATTATGCTATAGTACTTTTTTTCTTATCATTTTTATTTAAAAATATATTTCTACTATACTATATCCATTCTAAATCCGCTAGTCTACGCATTCATTTAACATATTATGGAAAATGACACGTTTTATTACAAGTTTACTATTTAAATATAATAATTATATAAGGAGGCAATTTCTTATAAATGGTTTTAAAAAGATAACTTCCTTGGTTTTGACATTATGTTTTATTTTGGTTAATTTCGCTTTCTATGCTGAGGCTTATTTTGAAGAAAGTAACTACAAGAAGGATGTGGAACAAGAAGTAGACAAATATGTAAAAGCATTAGGCCAGCAATATCCTTTTAGTGGTAGCATACTAATTTCACAAAAGGGAAAGATCCTTGCTAAAAAAAGCTATGGATGCTCCAACTACGAATTAAATATACCAAATAATCCTGATACTAAATTTACCATTGCATCTATTTCAAAACAATTTGTAGCTGCCGCCATAATGATACTGTAAGAGGAAAACAGATTAAATACAGAAGACTTTATATCAACATATGTACCAGATTATTCAAATGGAGAAATATAAAAATTCATCATTTATTAACTCACACTTCTGGAATAGAGGAATACCTTAATGAGGAATTTATAGCTGATAGTATATCAAAGCAATTTCTTACTACAGATAAAATAGTAGATCTATTTAAAAATAAACCAGCTTTATTTGAACCTGGAGCAAAATTTTCTAATTCTAACTATGCTCTTTTAGCTCTTATAATAGAGAATATATCTCAACAACCTTTTGAAGAATTCTTAAAAGAAAATATATTTGAACCTTTAAAAATGAGAAATACGGGTTTTTATATAGACGCAGGAAATTTAGAAAACTGCGCAAAAGGGTATGAAAGAACAGAAAACGGCATGGAAAATTGTAAAGATACAAATATATATATGAATTTATCTGGTGCCCATGTAGCTGGAGGCATGTATTCAACTGTGAATGATTTATATTTATGGGATAGAGCTTTGTAAACAAATAATCTCTTGAATAAAAATTCTTTGGATAAAATATATACACCTTATAAATAGATATAAACTATGGTTATGGAGTAATGATAGATGAAAGAAATGAAAAAAATGTGTAAATCATAGTGGTGGTCTTCCAGGTGTTGAAACGTATATATTTAGGTATATTGATGATGAGATATGTATCATCATTCTTTCAAATCTTCCTGGATATGGTGGAAATCAGATGGAACAGAATCTATACTCCATAATATATGACGAAACATTTGAAATGCCTAAATCATACACTGAAGTTGATTTAGACTCTAGTATTTTAGATATCTATACTGGTGCATATGAATGGCTTCCAGGAATTTCATTAGACGTTATTAAAAAAGAAGATAATAAGCTTTATATTCAATGGCCAGGTGGCCCAAAAGAAAAAATTTGTGCATATTCAACAAATGAATTTTTCCATAAAACAAAAAATGCTCAATATTCCTTTTAGGATATTCAAAATAATAAAGCGATGACCTTTATTTCATATATTGGAGATAGCACATTAGAATATAAAAGAATAGATAAATAAAAAACTAAAAAGTGAACTTAAGATCTTTAAAATGTACCCTATAGA
>SWCA01002582.1_pt1 | contig 14119 bp, 9 predicted proteins | sample 4692961 | NCBI WGS metagenome assembly SWCA01 (sample SAMN10267275, study PRJNA491770) | bioreactor metagenome | isolation source: DHS bioreactor inoculated with | place: Japan: off Shimokita Peninsula
TTTATAATAACTCTAAGATACGTTCCAAAGCCATGCCTCTGGAACCTTTAATCAATACTGTGGCATTTTCCAAGTTTTTTAAATGATATGCAGTTTTAAAATCGTCAAAGGTTTTATAGGTTAGGTTAGAGCCTGAAAGGGCTTTGTGGAAATTTTCGCCAATAAAAACCACTTGCGATAATTTTAAGGAATTTGCCAATGCTGCCAGGTCTGTATGTTCTTTATTGGCATCTTGTCCCAACTCGAACATATCTCCAAGAATGGCTATTTTGTTTGTAGCTTCCAATTTCCCAAAATTTTGTAAAGCCACTGCCATGCTTGACGGATTGGCATTGTAAGCGTCCAGGATTATTTTGGTTGTCCCTTTTTCGATAATTTGAGATCGGTTGTTGTTTGGCACATAATTCTCAATCGCTTCTTTTATTTGTTTTTCATCTACTTTAAAATAAGCACCTATGGCAATGGCCACAGCGATATTGTTGAAATTGTACTCGCCAATAAGCTGACTGTTAATTTCAACATTATTAAAAGTAACAGTTACATTTGGTTGGGCACTTTTAAAATAAATTTCATAATCATCTGTTTTGCTGGACCCGAACCTGATGGTTTTGGCTTCTTTGCTTTTTTCCAATTGAATGGGGTCATTGGAGTTTACAAAAATGGTTTTGTTATGGGCAATTAAATGTTTGTAGAGTTCCGATTTTCCTTCTATGACACCTTCTACGCTTCCAAAGCCTTCCAGGTGTGCCTTTCCAAAATTGGTGATCAACCCATAATCGGGATGTGCAATGTTGGAAAGAAACGCTATTTCCTTTTTGTGGTTGGCTCCCATTTCAACAATTCCAATATCTGTGTTTTTGGTCATTTTTAAAAGGGTTAAAGGCACGCCAATATGGTTGTTAAGGTTGCCAACAGTTGCTGAGGTTTTATATTTTTGGGAGAGTACAGCGTATATTAATTCTTTGGTGGTTGTTTTGCCATTGCTTCCGGTTAGGGCAATAATTGGCAAGTTTAGATATTTTCTGTGAACATGTGCTAATTCCTGAAGTGTTTTTAGAACATCGGTAACCAAAATACATTGTTTGTTTATGGCATAGGTGTTGTCGTCAATAATGCAATAGGAAGCGCCTTTGTCCAAGGCTTTTTGAGTAAAGGCATTGCCATTAAAGATGACAGCTTTAAGGGCAAAATACAAATCGTTTTTGACAATTTTTCTGGTGTCTGTGGATACAGATGGATGCTTTAAAAAAAGCGTGTGGAGTTGTTCTATGTTCATGAAATAAAAGTATAAAAAAAAGTCCTAACAATTTGTTAGGACTTTTTTAAAAGATATGAAAATTCTTAGTTTTTAGTTTTGTTCTTGTTTTTGGATTTAGAACCTACACGAGACATGGCACATCTAAAGCCAATATAATCTGTTGCCATAGTTTGTGGGAAGTAACGTCTTTGTGCTGGGTCTAACCAGTATTCCCTGTCTTTCCAAGAACCACCTTTGTACACACGAACTTCGTCGTTGATTAATGAGGTTCTTTTGTTTGATTTATCATATTCCCTGATTAAAGCACCTGTAGAATCATCTACATCAATATTGTGTTTCGGGGAGTTGTACATTTTACTTGTCATGGAAGTTTCGGTAGTAACCCCATCTTCTTCACTAAAGCTTTCTCTGTATTGACGTGACGATTGTTTGTCTCCATCCCTAAAGTTTCTGTTATCGCTTCTGTCGAAGTTTTGTCTTAAATAGGTTTCATCTTCATCCACAGGAACTTGAGCAATTTCTCCAGGTAAATCCCTTGCAATTACTTTTCCGTTAGGTAAGGTATCGAATACAATTTCGTCTGTTGTTACAATTTTAACCGTTCCATCTTCGCTAATGGCGTTTTTGGTATATACGTTACCACGATAGTAGTTAAAGTCGTTGAATTCATCGTCCACAATAGGTCTGTAAACATCAGCAACCCATTCGGCCACGTTTCCAGCCATATCGTAAAGTCCAAAATCGTTTGGTTCGTATTGTTTTACTTCGTTGGTGATATCTGCACCATCATCAGACCAGCCAGCAATTCCACCGTAATCACCTTTACCTTGTTTAAAGTTGGCCAATTGATCACCTCTTACTTTACGTTTTCCAGAACGTGTGTATTGTCCATCCCAAGGGTATTTTTTTCTACCTCTGTAAATGTTGTAACTACGTAACTCTGTTAAGCCTAAGGCTGCATATTCCCATTCGGCTTCAGTAGGAAGTCTGTAATCAGGAGGTATAATACCAGTCTCTCTTCCTGCATGTACATTTATAGGTTCTCCATCAGCTGTGGTTTGAACTCTTCTTCTAGTATTGTCAGGATTTGTATACTCACTGTTTCCACCATACACTTGAGAAGGCGCATTGATATATGTGTCTGTATTGAAAGTTTCACCTTCACCAGCAGTTATTTTTGTATCTCTTACAATATAGCCTGCATCTTCTAAATACATTTCTGTAACTCTATCGGTTCTCCAGTTAGCAAACTCAACAGCTTGAATCCAGCTTACACCCACAACAGGATATTCGCCATATCCTGGATGACGTAAATAATTTTCTGTCATGACTTCGTTATAGCCCAAACGGTTTCTCCAAACCAAGGTATCTGGTAAGGCACCTGTATAAATTGCTCTGTAATTATCTTCAGAAGGTGGATATGTTCTTTTTAACCAATCTAAGTATTCCAAATACATTTTATTGGTCACCTCCGTTTCGTCCATATAAAACGATTGTACGTGTTGTTGGTTTGGTGTGTTGTTCCAGTCGTGCATTACATCGTCCTGAACGCGACCCATGGTAAACGTACCACCTTCCACAAACACCAATCCAGGAGCTGTTTCTTGTTCTTTAAATTGTGTGTTGTATTGAAATCCACCATCTCTGGAGTTTATGTCCCAACCAGTAGCTCTGGAGCTGTTAGAGCTTGATGATCTTTTACAACCAATCGTAGTTAAAGATATTGTTGCTAACAACAAAATCTTGAATGCCATTACTTTTTTCATATCCATACTTTTAAGTAAGCTTATAATATTTTTGGTGACGCAATATAAGAAATATCGGTAATAATACAAGATAAAATGTAAAATTTGATTAAAAATTTATGTATTTCATCCTATTTATTGAGCGTTATAACGATGTTTTTTGCGTTTTATACCGTTAATTTGTGTTTAAATAACGTGTATTTTTATAAATTATTATTGTAATTTTGAAACGTTTGTTAAAATTGTTTGCTTTGTCATACTAACAATCAATTATTCACGTTATTTAATCAATGAAAAAGAAATTTTTATTCCTAACCTTTTTTGCAACCATAGCTATCTATTCCCAACAAAAGCAATTTCAGATTGTTTGGAAAGGAGATAAGATTTTGACTGCAGACACTTACTCTGTAACAGTGCCTTCTTTTAATGAGGCCAATTTTAATTATAGTGATTCTGATGGGTTACAGTTTGTATCGCAGTGGCAGGTTAGCCAAGCCGTAGATCCTTCTTCGGTACGTGTTGAAAATGTTACTTATGCTACCATGTCAAGAAGGGATTTGAAGCAGTTGGCTATTGAAACCATTCCTTCCAGATTGACCTACAGTTTGAAAACCTCTATGGCCAGGGACGATATGTACGCTTATTTTGTGATGTCCCCAATAATTAAGGAAGCCAATGGGAGTTTTAAAAAAGTAACCTCTTTTACGGTGAGCTATTCCAATGGAAGATTGATTACAAATAGACACGGACAGCAACGAGCCATCACAAATTCTGTTTTGAGTAGTGGGCAATGGTACAAGTTTTATGTGGACAAAACAGGAGTACATAAAATAAGTAAAAATTTCTTGTCTCAAATGGGGATCAATGTAGATAATATCGATCCAAGGACTTTAAAGCTTTATGGTAATGGAGGGAATATGATCCCTTATGCCAACTCGGAGCCCTATCCTATGGATATCAATGAAAATGCCATAAGAATTATAGGAGAAAGCGATGGCGTGTTTCATGACAGCGATTATATCCTGTTTTATGCACAAGGTCCTCATGAATTCAATGAGGAAAGCAATACACATATTAATTGTTATACAGATAAAACCTATTATTATATAAATGTAAGTCCCGGAAACGGCAAACGCATCCAGCCTTTTATGCAGCCAACGGGACCAATAGATTTGGATATTAATACGTTTCAGGATTATAGATACCATGAATTGGACGAATACAACTTAGTGAGCGTTGGGAGACGTTGGTTTGGAGATAAATTTGACGTAGAGGATGTTAAAACCTTCGATTTTAGTTTTCCGGATTTGGTAACCACAGAGCCAGTGAATTTAAAAGTTTTTGTTGCTGGTACATCAGAAACCCCAACTTCCATGACTGTTAAGGTGAACAATGATAACATTACCACTTTACCCTTGTTGGCAATTACAGACTCCAACCTGGCAACGGAAGCTAGTTTTAATAATAACATTTCTGTTAATTCATCAAATATCTCTGTGTCTTTAATATACGATAGAGGCTCAAACCCTTCGGCTTTGGCATATGTGGATTACGTATCGCTTGAAGCAACCAGGGCTTTGAAATTTTCAGGACAACAATTTACCTTTAAAAACAAGGCAGTAACCCAAATGTCCGGAATAGGGCAGTATACTGTTACCAACACATCTCAAGTTCATGAGATTTGGAATGTTACGGACATTTATAATGTTACAAATTTGGTAAATACGGACAACAGTCCAAGTTTAAGTTTTACCTCTTCTTTAGGGACTTTAAAATCTTATGCTTTAGTAACCCCTTTAAATTATTATGAACCCATTTTAGCATCTAACTCTACGGTGTACAATCAAAATATCAAAGGTAACATCTTTAAAAATGCACAAGGGGAAACCATAGATATCGATTATATCATTGTAACACCAACAAGTTTGAAAGGGCAAGCAGAAAGACTGGCACAAATTAATAGGGTTAACAACAATTTGAATGTAAAAGTGCTTACCTTAAATGAAATTTATGCAGAGTTTAGTACCAGCAATCCAGATATTGGAGCCATAAGGAATTTGGTGAAATATGTGTATGACAATGCCAGCTCCCCGGATAAACGTTTAAAATACCTGTGTTTGTTTGGTGATGGCTCCTTCGATTATAAAGACCGAATTCCCAACAACACCAATTTAGTACCTTCTTGGCATGCATATAACAGTTTCAATTTAACCAATTCGTTTATTTCTGACGATTTTTACGGTATGATGGATTTTAATGAAGGAGACATGTCCATTTCAGATAAATTGGATATAGCAGTGGGTAGGATCTTGGCAGAAAACTATCAAAGTGCCACAGAATTGGTTGATAAAATTGAAAGGTATTACATAGAGGCCTCTTTTGGAAGTTGGAGAAATAATTTTGTGGTTATTTCAGATGATGTCAATGAAGCATGGGAAGAGATACTTGAAGAAACCACTGATGAAATTGGGGATGAGGTAACTGCTGAAAAACCCTTCATTAATGTTACCAAAATACATTTAGATGCTTTTCAGCAAGAATCGTCTGCTGGAGGCGATAGGTATCCTGCAGTTAACGTGGCCATTAAGAATGCTCTCGAGACAGGTGCTTTGGTTGTAAATTATTTTGGTCATGGAGGGGAAGATGGTTTGGCTCACGAGCGTGTTTTTACCAAGCCTGATGCACAAGAACTAAATAATGTGTGCAAACTTAATTGCTTTGTAACAGTAACCTGTGAGTTTACCAAATTTGACAACCCCTTACGTCCCACAGCAGGAGAGTATACCTATTGGAATAAAGATGGGGGAGCCATTGGCTTAATTACCACAACCAGACAAATATTTGTACAAGTTGGTGTGGCATTCAATACAGTTTTGGAAGAGTATTTGTTTTCTTATAGCGATAATGATAGCTATCCGGATCATGAGTACCCAAGTATGGCAGAATCTTTAAGGCTTACCAAAATAGATCCTGCTATTTCCAGCACCTTGCAAAGGCGCTTGGTGTTTTTTATAGGAGATCCAGCCATGAAACTGGCTTTTCCACAACCCAATATTGTATTAACAAAAATAAACGATGCCCCAATTTCAGGAACTACAGATGTTTTACAGGCTTTAAGTCGGGTGAAGTTATCCGGTGAAGTTGTGGACTTGTCTGGAAACACCCTTACAAATTATAATGGGGTGTTATCAACCACGATATACGATAAAAACATTCAAAGACAGACTTTGGGGAATGATGGTGTTAGGGATGGGGGACAATTGATTATTATGGATTTTGAAACCTTAGGGCCTATTATTTTTAGAGGGCAATCAACTGTAACAAACGGTCAATTCGACATTGAATTTGTTGTTCCAAGAGATATAGGTATTCCTGTGGGTTATGGCAAGGTTAGTTTTTATGCAAAAAAAGATGGCGCATTGGAAGACCAAGCTGGGGCAAGTGTCAATCAAGTGCAAATAGGAGGGCTTAACCCAAACGCACCAGAAGACAATATAGGACCTGTTATTGCTGCCTATATGAATGACGAAAGTTTTGTGTCTGGAGGAATTACAAACAGTTCCCCTAATTTATTGGTTAAATTGGAAGATGAAAATGGGATCAATACCGCTAGTGGCATAGGACATGATATTGTTGGGATTTTAGATGGAGATGAAGCAAATCCATTTATCTTAAACGATTATTACCAAACAGAACTGGACGATTACCAACGAGGCGTTGTAAATTATCCTTTAAGGGATTTAGAGCCAGGTTTGCATACCATGACCATTAAAGCATGGGATGTTTACAATAATTCTTCCACCACAGAAATTCAATTTGTGGTTTATGACGAGAATCAGCAGTTGATCATCGAAAATGTTTTAAATTATCCAAATCCCTTTGTTAATTACACCGAATTTTGGTTTAATCACAATAGTTCGGAGTCTTTAGACGTTTTAGTGCAGGTATTTACCGTTACAGGAAAACTGGTTAGAACTTTAAGTGGGCAAACCAATACGGGTGAATGCTGTGATAATGGAGCTTCTTCGTTGTCCCGTGAGATTATTTGGGATGGAAGGGACGATTTTGGAGATAAAATAGGTAAAGGCGTATATATTTACAAACTTACAGTACATTCGGCAGCCTTGAACAAAACCGTAGAAAAAATAGAGAAACTTGTTATACTATAATAAAAATTTATATTTGCTAAATAAACAACATTCATGAAGAAATCTTTTTTAATCCTATCAGCATTCTTTTTTGCTACTCAAATACAAGCCCAGAATATTGTTGAAGAAATAACCCCAGATCCTTATGATTCCAGAGTCATTACCACAGGTGTTCCTTTTTTATTGATTGCTCCAGATGCGCGTTCGGCATCCATGGGAGATATGGGAGTCGCCACCTCTGTGGATGGGTTTTCACAGCAGTGGAATGCCTCTAAATATGCCTTCTCTGAAACCAAGCAAGGTGTTGCTATTAGTTACACACCCTATTTAAGTAAATTGGTAAACGATATTTTTTTAGGAAACCTTACATATTTCAATAGATTGAACGAAAGAAGTGCTTTTGGAGCCAGTTTTAAATATTTTTCTTTGGGTGAGATTGAATTTGTTGAAGATGAATTTTCAGAAGAATTAATAAAAAAACCAAATGAATTTACTTTGGATGTCTCTTATGCGCTAAGGTTGAGCGACCAATTTGCCATGGCAGTAAACATGCGTTATTTAAATTCCGATTTAAAAATAGATGACACACAAGATGCCAAGGCAGCAAGTACCTTTGGTGTGGACATTTCTGGGTACTACCAAAGTGAAGAGGAGGCTTACAATAGTTTTAATGGCCGTACCAGGTTAGGTTTTGCCATTCAAAACATAGGGCCTAAATTTAAGTATGATGCAGGAGGTCAGGAAAACTTCCAACCTACGACTTTGCGTTTAGGAGGAGGGTTCGACTTTATTTTGGACGATTTCAACAAAATATCCCTAACGGGAGAGGTAACAAAACTATTGGTGCCTACACCACCAATTAGAGGGGAAAGACGTGTATATGAAGATGTAGATGATAATGGAGAATATGATCCATCCATAGATAATGAAATCAGTTACGAGCCCAATTATATTATAGAAGGGAAAGATGACGATGTAAGCTTTTTAAAAGGCATGTTCCAATCCTTTGGTGATGCACCAGGAGGTTTCAGCGAAGAAATGCAGGAATGGACTTGGGCATTGGGAGCCGAATATTACTACCAAGACTCCTTTGCTTTTAGAGCAGGATATTTTCATGAGAGTCCAGATAAAGGGGCCAGACAGTTTTTTGCCATTGGAGCTGGATTTAAATACAATGTGATAGGAATTGATTTGTCCTATTTATTTTCAGCATCCAAAGTGCCTAGCCCATTGGAAAACACCTTGCGTTTTTCCTTAACCTTTAATATTGATAGAGAAGCTTATTCAGAATATTAATAGGTACATTTACAAAAAACTTGCAAATGAAGACTTCATTCATAACTAATTATAATAAGATTCTTCGCTTTGCTCAGAATGACAAAAAAACTATTGCCAAAAGCAATAGTTTTTTTGTCTGAAATAGGATTGTTATCTTTAAGTTTATTTCAAACACCATGAAAGACATAAAAATTGAATCGACGTTAACCGTTTACGATCACATAGACGAATTGCCAACAGATATCATAGAATTAATGGATCAAGCTGCCATAGCGAGAAAAAATTCGTATTCCCCATATTCCAAATTTAGTGTAGGAGCAGCCATTTTATTGGAAAACAAGCAAATAGTTTTAGGTTCCAATCAAGAAAACGCATCTTATCCTTCTGGCCTGTGTGCCGAACGCACAGCCATATTTTATGCGGGTTCCCAATATCCAGACGTTAAAATTTTAAAAATGGCCATTATAGCAGGTTCCAGAATCCATCAAACCATTACACCAATACCTCCCTGTGGAGCTTGTAGGCAAGCCATTGCAGAATATGAAGTAAAACAGGATGCACCCATAGAAATTTATTTTATGGGAGAAACCGGGAAGGTGGTCAAGTCGCATTCCTTAGCTAATTTACTGCCTTTGGTTTTTGATAAATCGGTGTTGTAAACAGCCCAATACCTAATTATTGAACACTTCTATAAAAATTTTACGATTTACAGTTTTTTCATTAATGACTAAAGTGTTACTTTTGTTAATTGTTTAACTCTTTTTTTCAAAAGAGGTATTTTTATTCTTTAGCCTTGCAAAAGGCTTTACAGAAATTATTTTTTTAATATTTACTTAAATGCAAAAAATAACCAAAGAAGTGTACCTTAAATGGTATGAAGACATGTTGTTTTGGAGAAAGTTTGAAGACAAACTTGCTGCTGTTTACATTCAACAAAAAGTAAGAGGATTTCTTCACTTATATAATGGTCAAGAAGCTGTATTGGCTGGAGCATTACATGCCATGGATTTAACCAAGGACAAAATGATCACGGCTTACCGTAACCACGTGCAACCTATAGGAATGGGAGAAGACCCTAAGCGTGTTATGGCAGAATTGTATGGAAAAGCCACAGGAACATCCCAAGGACTTGGGGGATCCATGCACATTTTCTCAAAGGAGTACCGTTTTTATGGAGGACATGGTATTGTTGGAGGTCAAATTCCATTAGGGGCAGGTATTGCATTTGGAGATAAATACCACAATATTGATGCCGTAACCCTTTGTTGCTTTGGTGATGGAGCAGCCAGACAAGGTTCGCTTCATGAAACATTTAACATGGCCATGCTATGGAAACTTCCAGTTGTTTTTGTTTGTGAAAACAATGGGTACGCCATGGGAACATCGGTAGAACGTACAGCCAACCATACAGATATTTGGAAGTTAGGTTTGGGCTACGATATGCCTTGTGGACCTGTTGATGGTATGAATCCTGTGAAAGTGGCCGAAGCGTTTGATGAAGCCATACAAAGAGCCAGAAGAGGTGATGGCCCAACATTCCTGGAACTAAAAACATACAGATATAGAGGTCACTCAATGAGTGATGCACAGCATTACAGAACAAAGGAAGAAGTAGAGGAGTACAAGAAAATAGACCCAATTACCCAAGTAAAGGATGTTATTCTTGAAAAGAAATATGCTACGGAAGCCGAACTAAAGAAAATTGATAAGCGAGTGAAGGATTTGGTAAACGAATGTGAAAAGTTTGCCGAAGAATCCCCTTATCCAGAAATAAATGTGATGTACGATGCTGTTTACGAACAAAAAGATTATCCATTTATACAACACAAATTATAAGCTATGGCAGAAATTATAAACATGCCTCGTTTAAGCGATACCATGGAAGAGGGCACTGTGGCTACATGGTTGAAAAAGGTTGGAGATAAAGTAGAGGAAGGCGATATCCTTGCCGAAATTGAAACAGATAAAGCCACCATGGAGTTTGAGTCCTTTCATCAAGGGACCTTGTTACACATAGGTGTTCAAGAAGGGGAAACCACAAAAGTTGACGAATTGTTGGCCATTATTGGCGAGGAAGGAGAAGATATCTCAGATTTAATTTCAAATTCCAAAACGCTAGCTTCAAATTCCAAAGAGGATAAAACATCGGACCAATCAAAGGAAGATGAAAAATCCAAAGATGATAAAGTTGCACAGAGCGAAGACGAAGCATCCCACAACGATTCCAATAACACAACCGAACTCCCAGAAGGGGTTACTGTAGTGACCATGCCGCGATTAAGTGATACCATGGAAGAAGGAACCGTTGCAACTTGGCTAAAAAAAGTAGGCGATCAGGTATCTGAAGGCGATATTTTAGCCGAAATTGAAACAGATAAGGCAACCATGGAATTTGAAAGTTTCCAAGCAGGAACCTTATTGCATGTTGGTTTAGAGGAAGGTGAATCTGCCAAAGTTGATGCACTTTTGGCCATTATAGGTCCAGAAGGCACAGATGTTTCTGCCATTGCCAAAAACTTTAAAGCCGAAGGAGCTTCCACCAAAAGCGAAACAACAGGAGCAGGTACAGCTTCCAAGAAAAAAGAAAATGCACCTCAGGAGGCACCTAAGCAAACAAGTGCCACTTCAGGTTCCGGATCAAGTTCTTCATCAACGTCAAGTTCAGATTCAAGTAGAATTTTTATTTCACCTTTGGCCAAAAAAATGGCAGATGAAAAAGGGATAAATATTCAACAAGTAAAAGGGTCTGGCGAAAATGGCAGAATCATTAAACGAGATATCGAGAACTTTACACCTGCTGCTTCAGCTTCGGTTGGGAAATTTGTACCAACAGGACAGGAAGATTTTGATGAGGTTAAACACTCGCAAATGCGTAAAGTGATTGCCAAACGATTGGCTGAATCCAAATTTACGGCACCACATTATTACTTAAATGTGGAGTTTAATATGGAGCATGCCATAGCGTTCCGTGAGCAATACAATTCGTTACCAGACACCAAAATTTCCTATAACGACATGATAGTTAAGGCCTGTGCCTTGGCTTTGAAAAAGCATCCACAAGTAAATTCACAATGGTTTGATGATAAAATGCAATTAAACAACCATGTACATATAGGTGTGGCAGTTGCTGTTCCAGATGGTTTGGTGGTACCAGTAGTGAAATTTGCCAATGAACAAAGTCTGACACAGATTGGAAAAGCCGTTAAGGATTTTGCTGTAAAAGCCAGAAACAAAAAGTTGACACCACAAGAGATGGAAGGCAGTACGTTTACCATTTCCAATTTGGGAATGTTTGGGATAGAGAGTTTTACGTCTATCATCAACCAGCCAAATTCGGCCATACTATCCGTTGGAGCCATTATAGAAAAACCTGTGGTTAAAAACGGACAAATAGTTGTTGGGCACACCATGAAACTTACCATGGCTTGTGACCATAGAACTGTTGATGGTGCTACGGGATCGGAGTTTTTGCTCACTCTAAAAGGATATATTGAAAATCCTGTGACCATGCTGGTATAAACATTTTCAGCAGGAATACCCTAATAAAAAAACCTGTTTCATTTTAATTGGAACAGGTTTTTTTATCTTTAAACAAAATACGCTAAACCTATGAAACATTTTTTATTTCTTATCAGTATCACATTGCTGTTGCTTGGTTGTAAATCCACGACTGTGGTTATGAACAACGACAATCCTAAGGAGAACATTATTCCAGAACCTTCAAAAAACGATGTGATCATGACATCGTCTGCCGAAACAGTAGACATCCCTTTAATTTCAAGTTCAGAACTTAAAGAAACGGTTGGTTTTTTGGCTTCCGATGAATTGAAAGGAAGGGGAACGGGAACTGAAGGAATTGAGCAGGCTGCTGCTTTTATTGAAAATACATTTAAGGCCAACCAGTTGAAGCCATATTTTGAAACCTATAGGGATTCGTTTTTGGTAGGCGATAAGCATGCTTATAATATTGTAGGTTTTTTGGAAGGTCAGGATGCCTTGCTTAAAGAGGAAGTTATCATCATAGGTGCACATTACGATCATATTGGGTATGGAAAAGTAGTTGAAAACGATTCCATAGCCAATGGGGCAAACGACAATGCTGCCGGAACCAGTGCTGTTTTGGCAATGGCAACATATTTTTCAAAGAAAAAATCCCATGGAAGAAGCTTGATGTTTGTGCTTTTTTCTGCTGAAGAAATGGGTTTGTTGGGTTCTAAACATTTGGCAGGGAAATTAAAAACCGAAGGTATTGATTTGTACACCATGTTAAACTTTGAAATGATTGGTGTTCCTTTTACGGATAGGGATTATGTGGCTTTTGTAACGGGTTACGATTTATCCAATATGGCAGCAAAAATCAATGAATACGCAGGAAGCAACTTGGTGGGATTATCGGAAATAGCTAAGCAATATCAGTTGTTCAAAGCTTCCGACAATCACCCATTTTACGAGGCCTTTAAATTGCCATGTCAGACCATTGCCTCTTGTGATTTGTCCAATTATGATTATTACCACCATGTGGATGATGAAGCCGATCAACTGGACTATCAGCATATGTCATCATTAATAAACAGCATGATTCCTGTTATTGAAAAAATGAGTCTAACTCCAACCAAAGAAATTGTATTATATGAAGAGTAAACATATTATTATTACAGGCACAAGCAGAGGGATTGGTTACGAATTGGTACAGCTATTTGCAGCCCAAGGACATCGTGTTTTGGCTTTGTCCAGGAATCATCAACCCATATCAAAACTTCAATTACAAAACGTTACCACGTTTTCTTTTGATTTATCTGATCCTGAAGCTTATAGTGAAGTGGATGCATTTATTCGTAAAGAATGGAAGCAGCAGGTAGATGTGTTGATAAACAATGCTGGTGCTTTACTGAATAAACCTTTTAAAGAAACCACATTTCAGGAATTTCAGCAAGTATATCAAACAAATGTGTTTGGGGTTTCTGAAATGATCAGGACCATCCTGCCAATTACCAACAAAGAAAGTCATGTGGTAAGCATAAGTTCCATGGGAGGTGTACAGGGAAGTATGAAATTTCCGGGACTTTCGGCCTATTCTTCCAGTAAAGGGGCTGTTATAACCTTAACCGAATTATTGGCCGAAGAATACAAAGAAACAGGACCCCGTTTTAACGTGTTGGCCTTGGGAGCAGTACAAACAGAAATGTTGGAAGAAGCCTTTCCAGGATATCAAGCTCCAATAACAGCTCTGGATATGGCCAAATATATTTTTGATTTCTCATTGAACGGACAAAAATATTATAATGGAAAGCTGCTTCAAGTTTCAAATTCCACTCCTTGAACTCTTTAAAAACGAAGTGATTATAAGCAGTTTTGTTTAAGGAAAAACATGTTAAAATACAGTTAAAAGATTATATTTCGCATTTGATAGATTATATTTTTTAGAGTAAGTAATTATGTATTCATTTATGTTAAAATAATACAAGATGAAAACAAAATTACATTTAAAACTAATTAATAGCATTCTTATTTTTACATGTTTTTCGTTTCAATTAACTGCCCAGGTTTTTGAAAGGGCAGAGGCAATTTCCGGTCTTGGAATTTTGGAGCAGAACAATGGCGTTGCTGTTGCAGATTATAATGGCGATAATGTCATGGATTTATTTGTTGTTGCCAAGTCCATAGATAGGAATGGGATAGAAAGAACCCAC
>SWCA01008525.1_pt2 | contig 14094 bp, 7 predicted proteins | sample 4692961 | NCBI WGS metagenome assembly SWCA01 (sample SAMN10267275, study PRJNA491770) | bioreactor metagenome | isolation source: DHS bioreactor inoculated with | place: Japan: off Shimokita Peninsula
TTGGAAATGTTGAAGAAGAACATGCCGGCGGTTCAAATGCATTCCCAAGTTATAGCTTGGGAGATGGTTTTCATGACGATAATCAAATCCAGACAAACAATAATTCATTTGATGAAATGATAAAAATGTATTCATCTTTTATGGATTATGACAAAGATGGTTATGCAGTTGATAAAAATTATCCGGAAATAATTTATGTTCATGAAGATTCTAGATTTGAGTTAATTGAGCAAAAAGTTAAATGGAAAAAAGATGGAGAGGAAAAATCAATTCAACTTCATCCATCACATGTATATGTGCTTCCTTCAGGATATAAAATTCGAATGGAGAAAAATGCGTTTATTCCTTCATGGCGATTAGTCGGAACAATTTCCGAAGGTACTTTTTGTCATAAACCATGCACGGTTTCGGGTGGTGGAAAATCTGAAATTTCGAAATCGATAACCGATGCGGTTATATACGGCCCCTTTTTCACGGCTGAATTTGAAAAGGATTTTCAATTAGTAGAAGAAATTATTAATAAAGATTATAGTGATCGGTTTAAAGTAATTTATCCTGATGCGGGAAAAAGCCGACCAATATTGAGTCCCGATAGATCTCTTGGTTCTGTAATAAAACTTTTAACTCCTTCTCCGTTAAGATATAATGATGAATATAATAAGTGGTTGAAGACAATTCCGCATTATATAAAGGGCTTGGTTTACATTGTAAAAAGATTTTATAAACCTGAATGGGGAAATAACTGGAGAGAAAATTTTTCCGTTGATATTATTGACGGTAAATATGGTAACGAACTTAAATTTAAAAATAGAAAATTAGTAGCAAGCTATTTAAGAGTTGGTTTAATGAATGATAACTCTTGGAGAACTTTTAAATTAAGGCAAGATTTTATTGCTTCAGATAAAATCCAAATGGAAGATGACATTACAGTATCAACGGTTATTCCAGCCGAAAAAATAGACTACTTGAATGAAGAAATTAAAAATCCTTCGGTCAAGTTTACTCAAAACTGTGAGTTTAGATTTTTCCAAAGACCGGATGAAGCTATAAATAGAGGTTTTGATAAGCAAGCCGAAATTGACTTGGCTGAACCAAATACTTTTATTTCCAATTTTGAACCGCTTAATTTAAACGATGCAAAGGAAATTATGTCTGATGCAGTTGAATTTGATAAATATACTTTACCAATTAAAAAATTAATTGAATCTGTTGTTCAAGAAGGGAATCAAAAATATTTTGTTTCTTCTTCTCACCCAAGAATTTTTGAAGGGAAACCTTCTAAGAATATGAGGTATCTGCAAAATAGACCGGATTTAATTAAACATAAGGAAAAATATATTGCAGAAGTTGGTACAAGACTTTACAGAAAAATTCCAATTGAAAAATCTGTATTAACTCCAGTAAGTTCTGTATTAGCGGGAAGAAGAAATAACCCGCCTGAGCCCGGAGTTAGATCTTTGGCTGTTTATAATCCAATTCATTTTCAAGAATTGCCAGAATTATTTATGGATTTTATTTGCAGTCTTACCGGAAAATCTCCCTCAACTACGGGAGCGGGATCGGAAGGGGCTTTAACCAAGAGTCCTTTTAATGCTTTGTGTCCTATTACAGATCTAAATAATGCTCTAGTTTCTTTTATTGTTAGCGGATATGACGGATACACAACTGCTGCCGGTTATGTTGGACCAAAATATAAAGTTGATCATGATATAAGTCTTTTGGTTCCCGAATTATGGAGCAGAATGCGTCCTGAAGAAAGAGATCATCAGTTTTTAATTGATCATAAATATCTTGAAAAAATTGCAGATTTTGAATTTGATGGTCAGAAGATTTTGGCAAGCAGACTTGGGTATAGAATAACCGACAAATTTGCGCGTACATTTTTAGGAAGAGTTTTTGAAAATCCTGATGCAGTCTTTAATGAAGAAATGCTTAAACCGGAACTTCAATCATTAGAGATTTTTGTTGATGGAATTAATAATATTGTTGAAGCACAGCAAAGAGTTGCAAAAATGTACTTTAATGATGGAAGTATTGAGGCAGCTTGTCCGCCATTAAAAGCTTTACTACATATTATGGTTGATGGAAAGTACAATGGTAAAGATATTAGTGATTCAGAAATAAGAAATTTATTTACTAGAGATTATTTGTTAAGCAGCGATTGGTATCAAATACGTTTGAAAAATAAACAGAAAAGTGACACAGCTTTGTGGAAAAAGCATGTTGAGTATATTTCTAATTATAAGCAAAAATCTCTTAATCTAAATGAGGAAATGATTGCAGAATTAAATTCGAAATTAAAAGATGCAGAACAGCGATTAACTTATGTTCAATCTGAAAAATATTTGACAAGTTTAAAAGGGTATATTGGTTTAGATTCATTATACAAATAATTTTTAATCAGCACACAAATAAAATGTGTGCTGATTACTTTATCTTCCGCAAGAAGCAAATTATAACAATAAAGTTTTGACAAAAGGAATAAATGCAGACTTCATTAGAGATTTTACAAAAGTATTATGGTCACTCCTCTTTTAGAGGAACTCAAGAAGAAATTATAAATAGAATAACTATCGAGAAAAAACATTCATTAGTGTTAATGCCTACGGGAGCGGGGAAATCTGTTTGTTATCAAATCCCAGCATTGATGTTTGAAGGGGGCACAATTGTAATAAGCCCTTTAATTGCCTTAATGCAAGATCAAGTTGATGCTTTAAAAAAGAAAAATATTCCTGCTGAATTTATAAACTCTACGGTTAAACCAGAACAGCGTGAAAAAAGATTACGAGATTTTGTTGATGGAAAAATAAAACTGCTATACGTAACTCCGGAAAGATTTCGAAAAAAAATATTTATTGAAGCAATTAAAACAGTAAATATATCTTTGCTTGCAGTTGATGAAGCACATTGTATTTCTGAATGGGGACATGATTTTCGTCCGGATTATTCTAGAATTGCAGAGTTCAGAGAACTCATGGGAAATCCTTTAACAATAGCACTAACTGCTACTGCTACAAGCGAAGTTCAAAAAGATATTGTTAATAAGCTTGGTCTTGACAAAACAGAAATAAAAATATTTCATGAAGGAATTAAACGACCAAATTTAAGATTAGAAGCAAAAGATGTTTTTGATGAAAAAGCTACTTTCGAAGAAATATATAATGTGCTTGATAATTATGAAGGCTCGGGAATAATTTATTTTTCGCTTATAAAGAAGCTTGAATACTATTCGCAAAAATTAAGAGATAAAGGATATAAGCACGGAGTTTATCACGGAAAGCTTGAATCACAGAGGAGAAAGCAGATCCAAAGAGATTTCTTAAGTGGCAAACAAAAAATAATTTTAGCAACTAATGCATTCGGAATGGGAATTGATAAATCCGATATTCGGTTTGTGATACATGTAGAAGTCCCTTCTTCTATTGAATCATATTATCAAGAAATCGGTAGAGCGGGAAGAGACGGAAAAGATTCACTTTGCGTAATGTTGTATAATCAAGATGATTTATACACACAGATGGAATTTATTAAATGGGCAAATCCTGATTCAAATTATTATTCCAGAATTTATGATCTTCTTAAAAATAAATTGGAAGCAGTAAATGCGATCGGTGCTGATTTTCTGCGTGAGCAAATTAGCTTTAAAGATAAAAGTGATTTTAGAGTTGAAACTGTGCTGGCAATGCTTGATAGATATGGCGTTATAGAGGGAAGTGTTGAAAATAAAAATCTTGCAATTATAAGTGAGCTCCCGGATGAACTTCAAAATGAAAATAAGCTTAAAGAAAAATTGATGAATGATAATAAAAAACTGTTATCAGTAGTAAACTATTATAAAAGCGAAGCTTGCAGAAGAATTTACATCTCAGATTATTTTGGATTTAGAAACGAAAATAATTGCGGTAATTGTGATACTTGTGATTTTTTAAATGAATATTAATCTTTTAATTTAATGGAGTAGATTGAGTACTCGTTAATTTAAAGTTCCATTTTTGCTGGAAGATAAACGATAAACTTACTTCCTTTATTTAATTCAGAAGTAACTTCTATTGATCCATTATTCTTCTCAACAAATTCTTTGCAAAGCCCAAGTCCTAAACCCGTTCCGCGCTCTCCTTTAGTTCCGTTTTGCGATTTAATAACATTGATATTAAAAATGTTTTCAACTGTACTTGAATCCATTCCAACACCACTGTCTTCAATAGAAATCATAACTTTACTATTCTTTTCTTTAGCTTCAACTGCAATATTTCCATTGACATGAGTGTATTTGATTGCATTATTTATGAGGTTTCTCAAAACAATTTCAATCATATATTGATCCGCAAAAACTAAAAGGTTTTCTTTTACATTATTAGAAATCGTTATTGTCTTATTCTTTGATTGAGCTTCATAAAGAGAAATTACTGTTTTAAATATTTCAAACGGAGAAATGTTTGTTGGAGAATATGATATTTTGCCGGTTCTTGAAGCTGAAAGATTGAGCAAGTTTTCTAGCAGTTCGTAAGTTTTTGTTGTTGTATCGTACATATAAGAAACAAATTCAATTCTCTCTTTTTCAGATAATTCATGATATTCTTCTTTTAGGAAAAATGAATAATTCAATAAAGTTGAAAAAGGATTTTTCAAATCATGTGCAATAATAGAAAACAATTTATCTTTTGCTTCATTGGATTCTACTAATTCTGAATTTTTTATTTCCAGCTCTTTAGTTTGTCCTTCGATTAATTCGTTTTTATTTCTCAGAAGCAAATTATTCTTTTTCCTTTTCTTATTGATATTTAAAAGAACAAATGCAGACATAACAGCTAAAACCAATAATATCAGTGCCCCTGCTAAATATAAACCTTGTTTTTCGTTTTCATATTGTTGAGCTTGTAAAGCTCTTTGATACTTCTCAAACTCAAATTTATTTTTTAGATCGTCAATTCTGCGCTGAATATCTTCATTATTAATTTCGGAATATAATTTTTCGTATTGTTTTAGGGCGTATAAAGCCGAGTCGTTATCACCTAGATTTTCATTTATTATACTCAAATTCTTATAACTATCGCTCATTAAACTTTTTAAGGAATGTTTTTGACTGAGGTCTAAACAATCCTCAAAATACTTTTTAGCTTTTGAATAATTGTTTTCTTTTAAATAAATATCACCTAAAAACTTATTCGCTTCAGCAATACGAAGCGGAATATTTTCCTCTTCGGCTATTCTTAAAATTTGATAAAAATATTCTCTAGCATTGTCAAAATCGGAAGCATAAATGTAGTTTTGTCCAATTCCTTTTAGGGCAATAATTTCACCCCCTTTATACTTACTTTCTCTGTAAATATTCAAAGATTTATTAAAGTAATAAATTGAAGAATCTTGATGAACTCCCAAATACGCCGAACCCAAAGAATTGTATGCATATCCAACTGTATTTAATTCATCGGATTTAAGAGCGAATGGAAGACTCTCAATAAAATATTTAATAGCCTCGTCAGATTTAGCAGTTTCCTTATAAGCTAAACCAATATTAACAAGATTGATTGCTATGTTATTTGGGATGTCAAGTTCTTTATTAAGAGTTAGAGCTTGGAAGTAATACATTAAAGCTTCATCATAAATTGCCCACTGATAATAAATTGTTCCAAGGTTATTTAAAGTGGAACTCAAATGATCTTTATTCGGAAGATTCTTTCTAATTTCTAGCGCTTTTTCGAAATATACAATTGCACTGTCATATTGAGTATTTTGCCAGAAAATAAATCCGGTGTTGTGATATGCGACTCCAATTCCGGTTGAGTCATTAATTAATTTCCTAAATTCAGCAGATTTTTTAAACGAATAAATTGAAGAATCTCCATCTTTGAATCTGTTGTAAACTCTGCCCAGATTTTCATAGTCAATACCAAGCTGCTTATTATTTTTTTCCGAAGATGCAATTCGAACTGAAGATTTAAAATTGTTATAAGCCTCTGTAAAATTTTGTTGTGAATAAAAATGGGAGCCTCGTAAAGAATAAGCTTTTGCAATGGCTGATTTATAATCGGATTTTTTAGCAAGCAATAAAAGCGAATCAATTTTTTCTAAAGCTTGTGGAGTTGATAAATCTTCTTCTTCAATTGAATTTATTAAGTTATCAATATCAAGTTCAATGTTTGAATAACTTTCATCGCAATTTGTAATTCCGATTGGAATTGTAATAAATAGAATTAGTAATAAATATTTTTTAGCGTTTTTTAGCATTTTACTCAAGTTTATTAAATACATCTTATCTAAAGTTATAATCGATTTAAAAATACAAATTGTTAGGTCAAAACAGCCTCGAATTTTAAATCGATTAAAAAACAATTTATTTATCTAGTTTATTAATCAGTTCAAACGTATAACCCTTTGAACTGATCTCTATTATTAGTTTATCTAATATGTCATGAAATTTATCTTTTCTTTCCGGCGAAGTTCCAATATGCATCAAAAGAATAAACCCGTTTAATGAATTTTCCTTTTCATAATTAATAATGCTTTCAAAAATTTTTTCAGATGATTTATAATTTGTCATTGAAGGAATTGTATAATCCGCATTTGAATTTGTACCGCTTGAAAAATTCACTAAAGTTAGACCGAGTTCTTTTGTCCAGTTACTAATTTCATTATTGTACCATTCAAAAGGGGGAAGGAAAATTTTTGAATCGCTGCTTTTTATACCAAACTTTTCCATTTCTTTATAGTTGTTTTTGATATCGGCAATAAATTCACTTTTCGAAATTAAAGTAGAATCCCTTAATTCCCAATCTACATAAAGCAAATGTTTATCTGAATGAGCGCCCAAATAATGCCCATCATTTTTTAACTTTTTAATAAAGTCACTAAAATTTTTGTTTCTATAAAACTCACCTGTGAAGAAAAAATTAGCTTTGATATTATGTTTTTCTAAGACTGATAAAATTTCTTCTCTTCCATCTGCAAATTCATGTCCTGTAAATACTAATACAATTTTCTTTTGAGTAGTATCTCCTCTAACAATAGCGCCATGCGCGTATATATTTTTATCTTTTTTAGAATTTCCTAATTTTTGCATTGAAGAAAAATAATACGAAAGGCTTGCAGTTCCATCCATTGTAGGTTCGTTTGTAGAATAATCTCCGTAGTCATCATGATAAACTACATAGTCATTCTGAAATTCAGAATATTCATCACCACCGTAAATTTGAATTCCGATCAGATTATTAAAAATAGCGGCGTAAACCGGACCGTCAACTAAACCGCCAAAAGTTTGAAAATTATTATTATGCCAAAATGCTGAATGAGGATCAGAAGGATAATCTCCCCAACCCGGAAGTCCAACAATCATAGATGTTCCCCAAGGGTTGCAGCCGAAAAGCCAATCCAGCAAAGAGGATTCCATTTCTAGAAAAGTTGAATCATTTGTAGTCTCAGAATACAGTCTTGATTGAGTTAATGCTGCGGCAACCAAATTATTAGAGCACCAAATAAATGGAATTCCATTTAGAAAGGGATTTTCTTTTCCGCGGTTATAAATTTTTGAAAGTCCGGTTTTTAGATAATTTGTAAATTCTTTTGAACTATTATGTTCAATGGATGATAAATATGAATGTCCTAAATTTACAAAAGGATACCATTGATAATGCTTAGCAGAATCAGCTCCCATCCAAGGAGTAGATATTTCTTTCTTTCCAAAATCGATTGCTTCGTTTAAATAATTTTTTTCGTTAGTCAAATTGTATAATTGAATAGCGGCTAATTCCATATCGTCTGTATAATTGTCTTCCTCATAAAAGTATGGAGCGCGGCATGGAGCAGTTTGGCAAACTCCGGGATTTTCCTTTCCAACCTCATAAGCATTTTTTGCTTTATTCATAAGGGTTTCGGTCAGTTCCGGATAAAATGGTTTTAATACCTGTGCCGCTAAAGAAAAAGTGGAAGAATATTTCCCCACGGTTGAAGCTAATCCGTCACTTCTGTTTTTATGCTTAAGTACTCCTTGAGGTTTTCCTGTTGCCAAATAAACCGGTCTTTCCAAACCTTTACCATAAGAAACAGAATCAAGAGTAGGAAGTCTAAAACTCATGTGGTCACGGTCGTCTGCAATTTGATTATAAAATTCATCATCTGTTGAATTCATTTTCAAGAGCCAGTCAACTCCCCATTTGGCTTCATCTAGAATATCCGGAATTCCATTTGAACCTTTGATACCGGTGGCATCATAATAATCTCCAAAAGAATTTGGATTTTGCTGATAAGCGAACATCATTTGAAAAGCCGCATTTGCAGATGTTGTTACATATTGTAAATAGTCGGAAGCATCATGCCAGCCGCCGGTTACATCAATATGTAAAGAATCATTTTCCGGATGATAAATTCTAAAACCATCATTAACATGGCATGAATCATTTAAGAATGGATTAAACCCGCATCTCTGCTGTCTCATATAGTTTAATAAATAATCTGCGGTGCCGTCAAATACATCATTTCCAATTCTAAAAAATGGTGAGACTGTGTCATCAATTTTTATATAATACGAACCCGCTTTTTGAAATTCTGAAAAGTTAATTCTGAATGTAGAAGTGAAATTTAAATATGAACCATATTCACTAATCTGCTTGCCTGAATAAACGAGTTTGTCACTTATTGCATCAAATATCTGAAATGAATCAAATGTTAAATTTGATTTGCTAATTACAACAGCAACTTTAATTGATTTTTCTAAATATCCAATTTGATTTATTCTTATCCAAGTTTCGTTTGTAGTTGACGAAATGATTGTTAACAAACTAAATAGAAGTAAAAGTATTTTTCGGCTAATCATTTGAACCTTTTTATTCCGCAAAATAAGGAATATCAGTGTCTTATTTCAAGTAGTGAAAGATAAAAATGATTTCTTAAAACTTCCAAAATTATAGAAGTACTTAAAAATGATTTTATGAATTGCTTTTAGGGAGGTAAATAGAAATTAGTGTCCCTTTGTTAACTTCACTTTCTATTTTAATTTCTCCGCCATTAATATCAATGAATTCCTTGCAGACAACAAGGCCTAATCCGGTTCCTTTTTCCCCTTTGGTTCCGGATTGAAGTTGTTTGTCTTCAACTGAAAATAATTTGTCAATTTTATTTTGAGGAATTCCGATTCCATTATCTTCAATTTTGATAAGAGTTTTCTCTCCATTCATCATTGTGGATATTTTAACTATTCCATTTACATCAGAATATTTTATTGCATTGTTTACCATGTTTCTGATTATTGCATCAAACATATTTTTATCTGCATAAACAGAGCTATCAGCATTTTCTTGAATATATTTAAGAGTAATGTTTTTCCCTTTTGCCATTTCAGAATAAAGTGAAAAATTGTCTTGAATTATATTTGCAATAGCAAAAATTTCCGGTTTGAATGTAATATGTCCTTTTTGAGTTTGAGACCAAAGTAAAAGATTCTCTAATAATCGATAGCTGCTTTTTGATGCATTATTTATAGCTTCCACTAATTCTTGTAATTCTTCGCTTGTTAAATCATTTATTTCATCAAGTAATAAATCAGACAAGTTCATTAAACTACCAAAAGGATTTTTGAGATCGTGCGCAATTATTGAAAAGAATTTATCCTTAGTTGCATTAATTTTAGAAAGCTCTGTTTTCTGTTCCTCAATTAATTCATTTTTCTTAACCAATAATTCGTTTGATTTTTTCTTCCCTTTATAAAACATATAAGATGTAATTGCTGTAACAACTGATAAGAAAGAAATAAGAATAAGCAGATTCCTAAACTGTTTTTCCTGTTCAATTTGTAACAGCTTAATTGCATTATCTCTTTTCAGAAGTTCGTTTTCTTTTTGGTTTTTATCCGAAATATAGAGAAGTTCCATTAATTCAAGCTGACGCTCAGCACTTAATACTTTAATGGAGTCGTTAAGATTATTTTGTTTTTGAAGATATAAGAACGCTTCTTTGTAATCTCCGGTTTTAGCATTGATGTTTGAAACTAAATCATAAATTTCTACAAGTTCTGTTCTTGCATTTATACTTTCAAAAATCCTTCTACCTTTAGTAATTGTATTCTCAGCATTTCTAAAATCTCCCATTGAGTAATAAACATTTGCTTTACCAAGATAAATTTCCCCAATCAATATTTTATTATTCTTTATCTTTTTTGCATTTTCAAATGCTAAATCATAACACTCAAGAGCTGTTTTATAAAAGCCCATTGCATTGCGCACAGCCCCAAGTTCATTAAGAGTATTTGTAATTCCCCAATTATCTTTAAGCCTTTCTCTAACCGAAAGAGATTTATTTAGAAGTTCTAATGCCTTTGAGTATTCTTTTTTAGTATAATATAAACTGCCTAAATTTTTGTAAGCATAAGCTAGAACAGCATCAAAATTATTTTCAATTGCAAAGTCAAGAGTTTGCTGCAAATAAACTTGAGCAAGAGAGTCATTACCACTCCTTAAATAAAGATTCCCAATGTTATTATACGCAAATGCAATTTGTTCTTTGTTGTTTATAGAATCTGCTAGAGTTAATCCTTTTAAATAACTTTCAAGTGCTTTTTTGAAGTATGACATATTTCTATATCCAACTCCAATAAAACTGTAGCTCTCGCATTGCCCATGTAAATAATTGATTGTTTTTCCTAAAGCCAAAGCCTTTTCGCCATATTTAATTGTCTCGAGAGGATTTGTACCTCTAGCTTTAAATGAAAGGTTATTGAGGGAATCAACTTGCTTCTTTAGATCATCATTGGTCTGAGCTTGGTAACTAATGATTATGATAAGATATAGTAAGATTTTTTTAATAAGATTTAGCATTTAAATAATTATAAAAAATAGTTCTTTTATTTTTTTTTGATATAAAGTGTTTTTTCACAAGGCATAAAATATACTAAATCTATATTCGAAACTATTTTTTAAAAGTAAAGTTTGCATTAAGCAAAATAGATATGAAGTCTTTTTAATGTAAACCTTAGCATTAAGTTCCAATTCGAGAACAACATATTTTTTTGTGCATCGCTCTAATTGCATAAAAATATTAAATCAAACAAATACATCTTAATTTGGTAGTTGTTTTACTAATCTCAATATGTTAGATTTCTAGAAAATCAAAAAGAGAAGAATGCGAAAAATTTTACTCCTATTTTTTATTTTCATTTCAACGAATATACTTGCCCAAGAGGATGGAAGAATTAGAGGATTTGTTAGAGATTCCTTAAATGGCGAAGCTCTTGCTTACAGTAATATTATTATTAAAGAACTCAATCGCGGAACTACTACCAACGAAAGAGGATATTATTATTTTAACGGCGTAAGAGTGAATGTTTACACTCTTGTTATCTCTTATATTGGATACGAAACCAAAGAAATTGAGCTTTATATTGCTCCAAATAAAACTACGCTTGTTGATGTGGATCTAGTTCCAACTGATGTTCAGCTTTCCGAAATTGAGAAAATTGCCCAAGCGGTAGATTTAAGCAAAGAAACAAATATCAGTATAGAAAGAATTGATTCGAAAAAACTTGAAAGACTTCCTAAAAGCGTAGAAACCGATTTAATTAGATCTTTGCAGTTTTTGCCTGGAGTGAAATCCACTGGCGATGCTTCTGCAAAATATTATGTTCGCGGGGGAAGCAGCGATCAAAATTTAATTTTACTCAATGGAGTTACAATTTATAATCCATTTCATGCGCTTGGATTATTTAGTGTTATTGATCCGGATATGATTAACAGTATTGAATTTTACAAAGGAGCTTTCTCGGCTAAATTTGGTGAGCGAATATCATCGGTACTAAATGTAATTACTAAAGATGGAAATACCAAAAAGGCAGGAGTTACTGCAAGCGCAAGCTTTCTAAGCGGAAAAGTTTTGTTTGAAACTCCGCTTCCAAACGGTTCATTTATGATTAATGGAAGAAAAAGTTTTTCAAACCAAATACTTGGCAAATTTTATAATGATTCGAATGTGCCGGCAGATTTTTATGATTTATCTTTCAAGTTCAATTATGCTGATGATTACTTAAATAAAAATGGCAGATATTTTTTATTCGGCTTTTTCAGTAATGATAATCTTGATTACGGCGATCCTACTCAACCAAGCTTTTCTTGGAAATCTAGTTTGGTAGGATTAGAGTGGGTTCAGACTTATGATTCACCGCTATTCTCAACATTCAGAATTAATTACAGCGGTTTTGAAGGGAAATCCATTCAAAATGCCAGTACATTAAAATCGCGGAAAAATTTTGTTAAAGATATTAGTATAAGCGGAGATTTTACTTTTTTATATGATAGCAGAGATGAACTAAGTACGGGTATGATGCTGAAGATTTTAAAGACTGAATTATTAGTTGATGATCTAGCAAGATCAACAAATAATGTAAATGAAACTAGCGGCAATCTAATTGGTTATGCTTCTTATAAGTTAGCTAGATTTAAGGGATTAATTGCTGAAGCCGGAGTTAGATTTAATTTAGTCGGTCTTCAAGATAAAGGGCATTTCTTTCCTCAACCAAGAATTTCCGCAGCATATTCTGCAACCGAAAGATTAAAAATAAAAGCTTCATTTGGCTTATACCAACAAGAAATAGCCTCCATTGCTGATGAAGATGAAGTTATTTCTATTTTCGATCCTTGGATAATTTTACCTGATGAAAATATTCCTACTAGATCTTTGCAGTATGTAGCCGGATTTGAATATGTATTTAATCAATTTTTAATAGCAGATGTAGAAGCCTATTATAAAACAATAAGCGGGCTTCCTGCAATTAACGATAATAAATTTCTTGAAAGTGATCCCAACTTAATTACCGGTGATGGTGAAGCATATGGAGTTGAAACAAATTTGAATTTTTCATTCGGGCGATTATTATTTAATACAGCATACACTTTAAGCTGGTCTTATAAAGAAATTGATAGCGAAAAATATAACCCGCGTTATGATTCACGCCATGCAATTGATTTAACAATAGATTACAATCTTGGCAAAGGATGGCAGTTAAGTGCTTTGTGGACTTATCATTCCGGACAGCCATTTACTCAACTTGTTGGATATTATAATAAGTACTACGTAAATAATTTAGAAAGCGATTGGTTTAATACCGGAAGTTATCTTCCATACGCAATTTTAGCCGGAAGAAACTTAGGAAGATTGCCGGATTATCACCGTTTGGATATTAGTCTTTCTAAAATGATTGAGCTGGGTTTTATGAAACTCAAAATTGATGTAAGCGCTGTAAATGCTTACGACAGAGATAATATTTATTATTTCGAGCGAGATACAGGCAAAAAAGTTAATATGCTGCCGTTTTTACCAACAGCAACAATAAAGTTAATATTATGAGAAAGATTATATTCAGTTTAATAGTTTTAGCTCTATTTTCGTCTTGCGAAGAATCTTTTAATCCAAACGCCGGCTACAAGGAAACTTATGCGGTTAATGCCTTGCTTAGAGGGGATAAAGGATTGCAGACTATCACAATAGTAAAATCTGTTAAACCGGAAGATTTCCAAGCCGGAAATTCAAATACTAATTTTATTAACAATGCAATTGTAAATGTAAACTCTGAAGGGAATTCTTATTTATTCAAAGACTCAATTTTGATAAATGAAGATAACTCCTTAATTCATTATTATTATTCAGAAAATCTCAAAATTCAAGAGGATAAATCTTACAATCTAACTGTAGATTTACCAAATGGAGAAACATTAACCGGAGAAACTTATACTCCAAGGTTTTTCACTTTTGAAGAAGCGGGAAGCACGTCAATTGCGGATCCGACATTAAATTTAGGAATTAGTATTTTTTGGAGAATTTCTGCTCAAGATATTTTCTTTCACCCACAACTTTATGTTAATTATTCAATTTTAGAAAATGGAATTGAGAAATTTAACAGAATTGAAGTCCCAAAAAGTTATATTACTAAAGAAGGAAAAATGGAAGGCAAATATCCAGAACCTTCTTCCATAAAGAACTTTTCTGTTGATTATAATACTTTCAGTATAACACTGCAGCAGCTTATGGATTTAGTTAATGATCCAAAGAATATTAAAATTTATTCGGCTGAATTAGTCTTAAAAGTTTATGATGAAAACCTTACAAAACATTATT
>SWCA01000306.1_pt1 | contig 14055 bp, 13 predicted proteins | sample 4692961 | NCBI WGS metagenome assembly SWCA01 (sample SAMN10267275, study PRJNA491770) | bioreactor metagenome | isolation source: DHS bioreactor inoculated with | place: Japan: off Shimokita Peninsula
TAAGAGAAAATGACGAAGTAACATTCGATCTTCAAGATGGTCGCAAAGGATTAAATGCCGTAAATGTTAAACTTGCATAGTTTATAATTATATAAGACATTTATTACTGAAAAGCCGACTCAATTCAATTTGAGCCGGCTTTTTTTCCATAGCGCCTTATCGAAACAGAACGGGCCCCGGTTTTCTAATCTCAAAATGCCGAAAACCAAAACCGTCTGTTGAAAAAGAGTTGGTCTTAAAAATACTCTGTCCGATACCGGGAATTTTTGGGTGACATGAAAGGGAGATTAGAAAGGAATTCATAACCAGGCTCTCTTTCTTGACTAAAACGCCCATACCCAATTGCGAATAAAACTTGCTGCTTTTGAAACCCATTCGTTCGTTGCAAGCATTTCCCTCGAATAGTTGACCCGCATTATTCATCAGCCAAAGAATCGGACATCAAAATTTGCGGGGTCTTATCTTTAACCGTTGGATTTAGTAAAACCTGTGTCAAATTCTGAAGGGATGTAGAGAGGGATATAAATGCAAGTGAAAATCGGTGTCCCGTTGGGCTATTTCTGTTCTAAAGCCCTCATTTTCTGCAAACAGAGCATAGCTCTCCCATTGTTTTTGTTCTTGCCGATGTATATTTATTGAAAGATCAGTTGCCCAAACAGTTCCTGGTGTACGAACGCTTTTGGAAAGCGATAGTAAACCCTTATTTTTGTGATTTTTATGGTTGCCCCAATTTTCAACAACGACGCCCTGATGGTATCGGGTTGCCATTTTTTTGCCTATTCGAAACCTGTTTTCTCTATTGCTTCTTTTAGGAGTAAGAATATCTCGAAGGCTAAACTGCGAAGGAAATTTGACCAAAAACCATGGCTCGACAACCAGTCTGAGAAGCACATGTTCTTCACCTCCTTGATTCTGTTTTCGCTGGCCTCGCCTCTTTTTACGTAGAACCCTTAGATTAGCGAAATAAAAAAGTTAAAAGTGCTATGATATTATTGGAAACAAATAAATGGCGGACAGCTTTCTCTGCCCTGGCCGTTTTCTTCTTCAGTGTTTGTTTTGTAGCCAGGCCAATAGTAAACTGAAGGTTAAAGTCGTCTGCCAATTGATAGAAAGCAGGGCAACTAAACCCACTGTCGGCACGGATAACGATTTCTATCTTTGGATAGGCTGCCCTTATTTTCTTCAATAACCGTTTTAAAATAGCAACATACCATTTATTTGGAGTGGCTGTTTCCCGGGCGTAAGATTGGAACAATGATTTGCCCGGTATCTCCATCGTGGAAAAACAATTCGTTGTACATGAACTGGCCATAATAGCCATTAAACATCGACAATTGCTGGGCCCCATGGGTGGGATCATCGGTGCCATCAATATCGATTACAACCTTTTTCTGTTTCTAAGGGTGCTTACATAACGCTCAACCCAGGCATGGCACAAAGCAAAAACAGAATGTTTGTCAATACTATTTTCAAACCTGGACAGGGTAGGCTGGGAAGCCAACTCCCCATCGAGAATATCTTTTAACAGCGGATCATTCTTCAGGAACTGGACATCATTGGCATCTTCGTAGCCTTGCACCAGGGTGAAAACCCGCTGCTTCAAAAGCTTTTCAATGGAATGGACAATACGAAAGGGATCACGACGATCGGGTATCACCTGGCTAAAATAGTGCAATATGCGGTGTTTCCTTTCAAGTTTTTCCAACAGTAGTACGGCCCCGTCAGAACTAATTTCATCTGCTGAAAAATCCATGTTTATTGCTGTCCTACCTCGGTAAAAAATGGCATCTTTATGGCTCATAAATGGGTGCTTTAAAAAGTGTTGTTGTTTCGTTTAATCTACTTAAAGATAACACTTTGCACCCATTTCATTGTTCTCAGGATGAATAATTCGGGTTAAGTGTTTTTCAGATAAAAGACAACATGGTCTTTTACATTCACCGGATATGTGCGACGTCAAGATTCGAATTTCGTTCCCTTTTTTATACGGGCAATTTGTATCTTCGCAAAAAAAAGAAGATGATTCCAAAACTAAAACACGCGGGTAAAAATTTTCTTTTGCTGGCCGGGCCTTGTGTTATTGAGGGAGAAGCAATGGCTTTCGACATTGCCGCAAAAATTGTGGAGATCTGCGATCACCTTGAAATTCCTTTTGTTTTTAAAGGTTCATACCGCAAAGCAAACCGCTCACGCATTGATTCCTTCACCGGCATTGGCGACGAAAAAGCGCTGAGCATACTGAAAGCCGTGGGCGAAAAATTCGACATTCCCACGGTTACCGACATTCATTCGGCCAGCGAGGCTGTATTGGCTGCCCAGTATGTTGATGTGCTGCAGATTCCGGCTTTCCTGTGCCGCCAAACCGATTTACTGATTGCCGCTGCCGAAACTGGCAAAGTGGTCAACATCAAGAAAGGCCAATTCCTGTCAGCAGAGTCGATGAAGTTTGCTGTGGATAAGGTTCGCGATTCGGGCAACAACAAGGTGATGCTTACCGAGCGCGGAACAACCTTTGGCTACCAGGACTTGGTGGTTGACTACCGCGGAATTCCGGTAATGAAGCAAAACAGTTGCCCGGTTATACTCGACATTACACACTCGCTTCAACAACCCAATCAAACCTCGGGGGTTACCGGAGGAAAACCCGAATTGATTGAAACCATTGCAAAAGCCGGCATAGCCGTTGGCATTGACGGGATTTTTATTGAAACCCATCCCAACCCAGCCATCGCCAAATCGGATGGCGCCAACATGTTAAAACTCGACTTGCTGGAACAATTGCTCACGAAGCTGGTTAAATTGAAACAAGTCGTCGATCATTTATAAACTTGAAATACTTCCTATGAAAAATCGCCGTAGCTTTCTCAGAAAATCACTCGCCGGAATCGGACTGCTCAGCTTTCCGTTGCTGTCGAAAAAAGCCAGTGCCAGCGAAATGAAAATCGCCTTGCATGATAGTTTCCTTCATCATGTTTATTTTTGGTTGAAAGAACCAGACAACCCAACGGCCTGCAAGCGTTTCGAAGAAGGGCTGGCCCTGCTGGTTACCATTCCCGAAATAAAGCTTTACCATACGGGAAAACCGGTAAAATCAGACCGTGAGGTCGTGGATGATTCCTTCACTTACTCCTATCTGGCCGTGTTCGACAATAAAGCCGATCAGGACATCTACCAAAGCCATCCCACTCACCTGAGGTTTATTGATGAGTATGGCGATTTGTGGGATAAAGTCGTGGTATACGACGCGCTCTAGTGGAAGAAAAGATAAGCCATCAGAATGGCTGCAATGATTCCGGTAAAATCGGCAATCAACCCGCAAGCTAAGGCATGACGGGTTTTTTTGATGCCAACCGAGCCAAAATAAACAGCCAAAATATAAAAGGTGGTGTCGGTCGCGCCCTGCACCGTGCTGGCCACCCGTCCAACAAACGAGTCGGCCCCGTAAGTGTTCATGGCATCAACCATCATTCCGCGGGCTCCGCTCCCACTCAGTGGCTTCATCAGTGCCGTTGGCAAAGCGTTGATGAAATCGGTGTTCACACCCAATTGCGCAAGCCCCCAGCCAATTCCCGAGACCAGCCAATCCATGGCACCCGACGTACGAAACACGCCAATGGCAACCAAAATAGCAACCAGGTACGGAATAATTTTAACGGCGATTTTAAATCCATCTTTTGCCCCATCGATAAACGATTCGTAAACATTGATTCGTTTTCTGACAGCCAGCAAAATGAAGAATACAATCACCGAAAAAAGGATGATGTTGCTGGCTAAAGTCGAGATGGTGGTTATCTGATCCTGCGAAATAGTAGAAAAGTACCAAATTATTCCAATAATAAAAGCCGTTAATGCGCCCAAGTATGACAAGATGGTTTTATCGAGCAGGTTTATTCTTTGGTAGAATGAAACCGACAACAAGCCAGCCAAAGTCGAGAAATAGGTAGCCAGCATAATGGGAATGAAAATATCGCTGGGATTAACAGCCCCTAGCTGCGCCCGGTACACCATAATGCTGATCGGCAACAGCGTTAGCCCCGAAGTATTCAACACCAAAAACATGATCTGTGCGTTCGAAGCGATATCCTTATTGGGATTGGTCTGCTGCATTTCCTTCATGGCCTTCAACCCCATAGGAGTCGCAGCATTGTCCAGGTTCAGCATGTTGGCGGCAATATTCATCATGATCGATGCGTGAGCCGGATGCTCCTCACCCAACTCAGGAAACAACTTTTTGAAGAAGGGCCCAATGATCCTGGAAAAAACATGGACGATACCTCCGTCTTCGCCAATTTTCATGATGCCCATCCACAAGGTCAGCACCCCCGTCAAACCCAGCGAGATTTCAAATCCCGTTTTCGCCATATCGAAGGTGGAGTTGACCATGGCCGGAAAAACCTCCATATCGCCTAAAAAAATCAACTTGGCCAATGCAACAACAAAGGCGATCAGAAAAAAAGCGATCCAAATGTAATTTAATGCCATAGTTCGTTCGATTCACTGCCCGACATGAGCGACTCGGTCAAAATTAAAAACCGAAACTACAAAAAAAGCCCGACAAATTAGGCATGCACTTCAAAGACATCATGAGCTTCGACTATTAAACCTGCTTGTGGAAATCCACTTTTGAAAACCTTAATTTTCTTCTCAAAGCTTAGCAGCCCTGTGACGACCAAGTACACCTTTACCTGATCTACCTTATTCCATTCGGCAAAAGTCAAATTCCGAAGCACGACCACGTCTTTCTGAAACAGGCTGGCGACAATTCCGCAAACTCTCCCGACGAATTTTCGCCGGACCAAGTACATACTTTCTGCAAGGTTTCCACTAGGCTTGTGTTAGGTTTCTGTTACCTCGCTAGTAGAAACCTAGTTTAAACCTAACGGAACCCATGTAAAAACCCGGAGAATGGTTCGAACCAAAACCGAATCGGGCTAGCTCCAAAAGAGATAAAATAGAAAAAAGATGAACTGCTTACCAGTAGAAACCACTATCTTGTTGCTTGATAAAAGTAAAGCTTTGGCAAGAATACAAATCCCGAGATCAGGGATCGGAAACAAATCGATCAGAAGCCTTATACAGAATCGACATAAAGCACTATTTCACATAGATTTGAAAACCCACAAACCCAGTATCCACGACTAAACGAAAACAATGGGAAAATGAAAAAATATCTTATTCAGCAAGCAGTTTATTTGCCAATTTTGTATTTCGGCACCGTGATTATAGCAAGTTTATTTGCTTCTGATTATAGCCAAATAAGACAACATGTAAGTGAACTTGCTATCAACAAAAATCAATTAGCTGTGACCTCTTTCACTGTTGGAATCTTTATCACTGGAGCTTCAGCAATTTCGTTCGGAATTGGGTTACTATTAAAATTTAAACGGCAATTCTCTATTACTGCAAGTCTTATCATGGTTTTTGGAATCACATTTCTATTTGGAGCATTTTATAAGATCGGATCCCCTTGGCACGGACTTTATGGAATTGGACTCTCGATCATGATGCTTCCATTCGCTTTTCTTTACGAAATGGGAAAGGAAAACATCAATAAAATGACAAAAAAATTTTCAATCATAACCGCTCTGATAATTTTTCTTTACTTCTGGGCAATGGTAGCAAGATTAGACCCTATGGAACAAAGAGGATTAACACAACGAGTATTTGGAATTTTTGTCTTTGGTTTTATTTCCTATTCTGCCTACAAAATCAATAAATTAGCGAAATCATAGAATAACGGATACTACCATGAGACCATTTCTTTCAATCTGGATTTCTCCATTGGAGACCTATAAACACTTAGCCACGAGAGATGATTCAGAAAACCGCTTCATGATTAACCTCCTTTCAACTTTAATCACAATCGGCGTGGTAATTCCCCAACTCAACGAATTTTCAGAATTATTTGGAAGTCAAAAAATTGTGGGGCTAGTAATTGGAATAATTGTATTCGGGTTAACTGGAATACTCCTGATCAGATTTTTATTAGCAATGACTTATTGGGCAGTAGGAAAAATCTTTAAGGGAGAAGCAAGCAAAAATCAAATTCAGCTGGTTGTCGCCTATGGTTTGATACCCTACTTAATCTACCTGGCTATTGGTTTGATTTTGATTGTTCCAGCTTTGATGACACAAAATCTGGATCTCATCTTCTATCGGCATCCGTTAACTCATTTTGTCGTTTGGCTTGTTACAGCCAGGAACTTAATTTATGGATTATCGTATTTCAACAAATTTTCATACTTGTACGCACTATTAACAATTCTCATTTCGAGCGGAATTTACGCATTGCTCAGACTAATCGTGATTAACTGAGGAAATAATTCCCCTGCTCCTCTTACAACGCAAAACCATTGACTGATGGTTGGTGTTGCAAAATGATTCAACCTCTTTGCACAGAATGTGCTGCAAATCGGAAGAGACAAAGGTTGAGTTTAAAGTCTCTGAAATTTACTGGCAAGTACTATTTTTTAAAATTCGCCCAGGATACCATCGATTTTCGATTTTATTTCATCCAAGTCATTTTCAAAGGAAGATCGGAAGTGCTCCCATTCCTCCTGCGAAACATTTTCAATTTCTCCTAACCTGTCGTTTACCTCGACCCGTTTTTCTTGAATTTCATCCAATGCCTCATTCTGTTCTTCGTTGAGTTGATAGCCCTCTTCTTCAATTTTCCGATTTAATTCCCGTATTTTATCGTTTATGTTAACAAACTCTTCACTGACCATTTGGCTCAACTCATTCTGACTTTCAAGCATTTCAGCCCTGACTTCTTCTCTCAACTCCGATGAATCGTTTTTATTTTGCTTTTGCTGACCTGAGTTGCATCCGGAAAATGCAATCATGCATAGGCTTACGAGTAACGCGGTTGAAATTCTTTCGTTTTTTTTAGTATAACAGATATATTTTATTGCCAGCCTCTCGAATTTAACAAAATCAATTCATTTAAAAAAAACTTGGGAAAGAATACGTACAAGTAGCTTATAATTGTTCCTTAATAGCCTGAACAACAGCCCAAATCTACTCAACACTTGCACCATGGCAGGCAGTTAACCAAATCGGAACCAGAAATCCTGCTACAACCAATACTGGTATCATCGATGACTATCGGGTGGAAGAAATCGAGAATAAGCTGACACAACACTTCCGGTATCTGGACAAGTTGGTCGATGAATTGGTCAAAGGTCGCAAATTGGAGACGACTTTACATATTGCATAAGCCTACTGGCAAATAGTTGAATAAAATATTCAAGCGAATTATTTACTTTTGATTTAAATACGAAACCAGATGATCTTTCCAATTTCACTTATTATTGTTGGATTCGCCTGCCTGATTTTAGGCGCGAACTGGCTTGTTGACGGTGCCTCTGCATTGGCAAAGAAATATAAGGTGTCAGATTTAGCCATCGGCCTGACCATTGTTGCTTTTGGCACGTCGGCCCCGGAATTAGTGGTCAATGTGATTGGCTCAATGAACGGTTACTCCGATATCGTGCTTGGAAATATCGTTGGCAGCAACAATTTCAATTTATTCCTCATCCTTGGACTATCCGGATTAATTTATCCAGTCACCGTCCAATCATCAACAGCATGGAAAGAAATTCCAATATCTCTGTTCGCTGCAATCATCATGCTGTTTTTTGCCAATGATTTTATTTTTTCGGATTCAAGTTATTTGGGTCGAATCGATGGTGTGGTGATGTTGGTGCTGTTCTTCCTGTTTTTGTACTATGTGTTTACACAAATGAAGAACGAACCCCAGACTGAAGTTTCGATTGTACACGAATCAACGCTAAAGATTTGGGGATTAATCATTTTCGGATTGTTTGGCTTAGTCGCGGGAGGGCAACTTGTTGTCATGAACAGTGTCAACATTGCCAGCAGTTTAGGTGTCAGCGAAAAGATCGTTGGATTAACGATCATTGCTGCAGGAACGTCATTACCGGAGCTGGTAACCTCGGTGGTTGCGGCCCTTAAAAAGAACAGCGACATAGCCATTGGAAACGTGATTGGTTCGAATGTATTCAATCTTCTGTTTATCCTATCCATAAGCAGCATGATTAGCCCCATTGACTACAATCCCAAGTTTAATTTAGACATATCCATCTTGATTGGAGGAACAATTTTCTTACTTGCAGCCATGCTAACAGGACACAGGAAAAAACTTGATCGATGGGAAGCCGGAATTCTTTTTGGGTTTTATATGCTTTACACCGTTTTTTTGGTGATAAAGGAAATTTAAATGCGCTTGGCAAAAACGGATTACCATTCTCGGTTGCGAGGAGGTGCGGTATTCCTTCACCTCCAGAAAAAACCAACATGGCTGGCCAATAAAAAAGAGCTGCCATTGTTGGCAGCCCTCTTTATTCTTAGGTTGAGCTGGTATTTTAAGATCCGGTATTTTGAGTCAGTGAAGAAGTTTGAACAACTTCACCTTTGAGCTTTAATTCTATCGGCTCTTTTTGGCTACTCAGATAGACTTTCACCGACTTGCTAAATATTCCAAGGTGATCAGCGACAAATACAACTTTTACTTCGGATGATTCCCGGGGCAAAATGGGCTGCGCATCATACTTGGTCATTGTACATCCACAAAATCGTCTGACTTCCTGTATCATCACCGGCTCATGCATGGAATTGTTCAGTTGCAGCGCGACCACGAACTGCTGACCCATTGTGATGGTTCCAATTTCGAATAACAGCAGCTTTCCATTCAAATTCCCGGTAAGGTTTAAAACTCTCGTTTCGCTTACCTCCAGGTTTCTTGTGGAACAAGCAGTCAACAAAATCAAGGGAATCAGCAATTGGCAGAGTTTATGGATCATCAGTTCGACTTTATTTTTCTCATGTCCCAATGGACATTGTACTTATGTGCTTTCGCTGCTATTCTGATTTATATCGAAATCAGATTAAAGAAGAAAGGAAAGCGTCACCGAACGATGACAACACTTTCCTTCTCAAGAGTTACCGTATTAATATCCCTCTGTTTGAGTCAATACTGTTTTTCCGGACTCATCAACAGAAATATCGCGTTGTGTTTGCGGTATGGGCCATTTTTCATGTTTTCCGGAAACAAAAGTTTTCCCGGCAAGATGTGCCATTTTTGTGCCTTCAACTTCCAGATAATTATTGATAACTTCGTCGGCTATTCCCCAGCGCACCAGATCAAAGAACCGTAGTCCTTCCATAGCAAACTCCAGGCGTATTTCGTGCTGAATCGCCAGCATAGCCTCCTCTTTTGATGCAAAGTTCTCATCATACGGTTCAACTATGTAGTTTGCAGCCGGCGTGCCATCGTCAAAAGTTACAACATCCGAATCCTTCGCCCGGTTGCGGATTTCATTCACCAGGTTGGTAGCTCTTTCAAGCGAGCCTTCCTGTGCTTCACATTCGGCCAGCCAAAGGATGACGTGAGCCAGGCGGAATTTCCGGAAATTGTTTGGGTTAACACCGGTAGCCCAACCAGTTGTAGTTGCCAATCCTTTCTCTGCTTGTTTAAACATGTTTTTCTTGTATAGGTAGGGGCCACCATTGCTGGGGTCACGAATCCAGCCTTCACCCACCTGAACGCCCCAATCCAAAAATGGAATTCCGGGACGGCCAACCGTATGATCCAAACGTGGATCAACCGAACCGGCGTACATGATATCTTCTCCATCTGTAATGTCAGGATCATAGGGAAGTATGTCATCGGCAGTATACTCATCATTTAACAGTGGAAGGCCATCAGAACCTACCCGGTATGCGCTCACCAGGCTATGCGTCGGCTGAAAGAAGCCACAGCAGGTTCCCATACCGGCAACTCCGTGCGGAAAATTCAGCGCATCACCCCATCCTGCGTTGGGAGAACCATCAGCACCATCATTCGCCGCATATTGAATTTCAAATATCGACTCTTTATTATTGTTATAAGCAATCATATAATTTTGCTCATAACTCTCCATCAGTTCAAAAGGACCATTGGTGTATACATCATTTAAAACCGGCAGCGCCTCGGTATATTTACCTTGCAACAAATAAATCCGGCCCAGGTAAGTCTTAGCGGCCCAGCTTGTTGCACGGCCAACACTTCCCCACGATTCGGGCAGGTTATCGGCTGCAAACTTCATATCGGCTTCAATTTCGGGCCAAAGTACATGATCATTAGGAACCGCTTTAGGCTCCTCGGTATTTTCGTCAATGTATGGAACATTCCCGTGAACTTTAGTGAGTTCCACGTAAAAATGCGCCCTTAAGAATTTTGCCTGAGCCTCAGCTTGTGTCTTCTCCGTTTCATTCATATCTTCTGTTTCAGGGAGATAACGAAGTACATCGTTCGCACGGACAACACCATCGTATAAACCTTGCCAGTGATTGGCCACATAGCCATTGTCTGCATCAGCAAAGAAACCTTCAACCGGATTGATGGTTGCCTGATCTCCGTAATCTGATCCTTTGTAGGCATCGTCGGAAGCAACACTACCCCATACCCAATTGGAAACAGCACTCGCCCATACAGCACCATCAGTTCCCAGGTGCGTGCCGTCCACAACCGCATAAGTTCCGGTCAATAAATAATTAATTCCTGTTTTTGTTGTCAAGGTTGTTGGAGAGCCCTGTCCTTTTGGCTTTATGTCGAACCAGTCATTTGTGCAGGAATAGAATAGTCCCCCAATAGATATGATTGTAAGAAATACTATTTTTTTCATCATTCTTTTCTTTTAAGTGATTACAAGTTCAGATTAACGCCAAACATAAAAATCTGAGACGTTGGATAAACCCCCTCATCTACACCCATTAATCGATCGGGATTATCATCAGGATTAGAAAGCTCCGGATCGAGCCCGCTATAGTCGGTAATGGTAAACAGATTGGTTGCCTGGACATAAACCCTTAGGCTTGAGATTCCAGCTTTACTAATCAAAGAAGGTGGGAAAGTGTAACCAATTTGTAAATCCTTCATCCTGAAATAAGACCCGTCTTCAATAAAGAAGCTAGAGTTCTTTTGCATATTAGCATCGTCACGAATAGCAATTGGCTGAGTAATCTTTGCTCCTGATTCATAGCGCTCTTCAGTCCACGATTCATATAGACGGGCTTTTCCACGGTTACCGGAGAAGTTGTTAAACATGGTCCATCGATTGACGTAATTAATCAGGTCGTTTCCCTGCGAACCTTGGAAGAACATGGTTAGATCCCAGTTTTTGTAAGCCAAATCAATGTTAATTCCATAAGTGAAATCGGGGTGCGGGCTTCCAATGACTTCGCGGTCTGCTGCATCAATTTTACCGTCACCACTGATGTCGCGATATTTAAAAACACCTGGTTGGCTGTAGGTATCGCCATCAAATGTTTCGGAATTGTATGGAACATGATCATACACTTCATCCCAAGTGTTGAAAATTCCATCCACAACATAGCCATAGAAAGAGGAAATTGGCTCACCAGTCATACTAGCCGTGTAAGTGTTTTGCCGCAACGAAGGACCATATAAAATCTCGTTCGGATTTTCGTTCAGTTTGACAATTTCGTTTTTGTAGTGGGAAACATTTGCCCGGACATTTAAATTCAAATCCCGGCCAATTTCTTCATGATAGGAAATCATCAAATCGAAACCGCTGTTCTTCATTTCTCCTATGTTTACGGCAGGCAAAACCAATCGCCCATAGGTATACGGCAAACTCTGGTTGTAAAGCATGTCAGTGGTCTTGCGAGTGTAAATGTCAAGATTCACTTCAAGCTTATTAAACATGGTGGCATCAATTCCAAAGTTAGTGGTTACACTGGCTTCCCACTTGCCATCCGGATTTCCGAGCTTGTACTTGTGAATACCCGCATCTGTTGCCGAGTTAGAACCGGAAAGGCTGTAATAGGATTCACCATTGTATACCCTGTAAGTAGTGTAAGCATTATAATACCCGCCCACATTATCGTTACCATTTTTACCCCAACCAAAACGGAGTTTCAGATTATCAAGCCAAATTACATCGCTCAAGAAATCCTCCTCAGTCAGCCTCCAGCCTACAGAGAATGCCGGAAAAGTTCCCCAACGGTTATCTTCGGAAAAACGGGAGGATGCATCACGGCGTAAAACAACTTCAGCCAGGTATTTTCCCATATAATCGTAGTTAATCCGTCCAAAATAAGAGAAGGTCGACCATTCGTCGAAAGAGCCATTGGCCGTTTGATCTTTCTCTCCTGCGTCAAGTACCATATAATCCAAATCGGTACTGGCAAAGGTTGAGCGTCCCCCCTGGAACCAATCGTAATTCCATTGTACTGCTTCGCTTCCCAGCAGGACGTTAAAGTTATGAGCATTATTAATTGATTTTTTATAGTTCAGAGTATTGATCCAGTTATACTGAAAGGTTCCGTAGTAAAACTCAGTTAATATATCGGCTGGTTTGGCTTCAGAGAATTCTGGATTTGTAAGGAATCTGTCTTTTCTTCTCGTGGATGTATAGTCTGCACCAATTAATGATTTTAAAGATAATTCAGGGGTTAAATTAATTTGCGCGTAGGCATTGGCCAAAACACGCAAATCACGGTAGTAATCATCTTTGTCGCGTGTAAGGTTTGCCACGGGGTTGGCGCCGTTACCAGTCGTCTTTGCCTGCGTGCCTGCAAAATTCCCCATAATATCATAAACAGGTATGATGGGCTGCATCCGATAAGCCTGCGAAATGGAATTTCCTTCGTCATTGTTAGTTCCTTGTCCCGTACGGTCCGTGTAAGAAACACCAAGGCTTTCCCCTATTTCCAGCCAATCGGTAACTTTTGTATCTGCATTCGAACGAATTGAGTAGCGCTCAAATCCGGTGTGAATAACCACGCCTTCCTGGTTCATATAGCCTCCGGAGAAGGCATAATTACCCTTTTCAGTGCCACCGCTAACCGAAAGATTGTATTCCTGAATCGGAGCTGGATCAAAAATCTCATCATACCAATCCGTTCCTTCTTTATTGGCCTTCGTAATTCCATTATAAGGGCTTGGATAACTGTAGGTGCTTTCATCAACTTCACCAGCCATTTTTCCTTCTGGAATAATGTAGTCTGGAATAACAGGATTTGCGCCATACCCGTATTGTGAATTTCCCCATCCGTTGTCTCCTTGCTGTAAGCCAATATTTCTGCTTTCAAGCCATAAGAGATCGCCATATTCCTGCGTGTTCAATAGATCCAAGCTATTGATGGTGCGTTGAATTCCATAACGGGCATCAAATCTCAAACTGGGCTTGCCTGCTTTGCCGCGTTTTGTTGTTACAAGAATAACTCCATTGGCTGCACGAACACCATAGATCGCAGAAGATGATGCATCCTTCAAAACGGACATTGATTCAATATCATTTGGATTCATCTTGCTTAGTCCTCCAGAAGTAGGAACGCCGTCGATAATATACAATGGATCGTTGTTATTGACTGAACCAATGCCTCGAATCCGAACCATCGATTCTCCCCCCGGCGTATTATCGTTGGTTATGGTGACACCAGCCACACGTCCTTGCAACCTTGAAGCTGCACTGGCAGCCGGAACGGCGCGAAGCTCAGTTTCGTTAACCGTTGAAACGGCTCCGGTTAGCGTCTTTTTCTGTTGTGTACCATAACCAACCACAACAACCTCATCAACGCCAATGACATCGGCTTGCATAACAATATTGATCGTGTTTTGATTGCCTACTTCAATTTCCTGGCTTAACATCCCAATGTACGATACCACAATTGAAGCTCCCTCCGGAACATTTAACGAATATTTTCCATCCAAATCGGTAATTGTTCCAGCGGTTGTCCCTTTAACAACAATCGTAACTCCAGGAATTGGAGCTCCATCGATCCCCGTTATTATTCCGGAAACCGTGCCAGACTGTTGGCCAGACTTCAGCGGTTTCAAAACAATGAGATTATTGTTTTTCACACTGTAGGTCACATCCATACCCGAAAATAGTTCATTTAAAATTTCAGCAATTTCCTTATTTCGAACATTAATATCGACTAGCTCATCCAGTGACAATACATCTTCTGAATAGAAAAAGCGATAGTTGCTCATTTGCTCAATGTTGTTCAGAGCAGTTCGAAGAG
>SWCA01003977.1_pt1 | contig 13930 bp, 14 predicted proteins | sample 4692961 | NCBI WGS metagenome assembly SWCA01 (sample SAMN10267275, study PRJNA491770) | bioreactor metagenome | isolation source: DHS bioreactor inoculated with | place: Japan: off Shimokita Peninsula
AAAAATATTACCCATTCATTGAAATCAAGAACTCTTCGTTATTTCTGGTCTGTTTAAATCTTTCATTAATAAACTCCATGGCTTCCACAGGGTTCATATCTGCTAGATATTTACGCATGACCCACATTCTTTGAATGGTGTTTTCTTCCAATAATAAATCATCACGTCTGGTACTTGAAGAAGTCAGGTCAATTGCAGGGAAAATTCTACGATTAGAGATTTTTCTATCTAATTGCAGTTCCATGTTTCCAGTTCCTTTAAACTCTTCAAAAATCACTTCATCCATTTTTTTTTTTTTTTTTTTTTTTTTTGTAGCAATTATGGTTAAAGATCCACCATTTTCAATATTTCTGGCAGCACCAAAGAAACGTTTTGGCTTGTGTAAGGCATTGGCATCTACACCACCGCTTAATATTTTTCCTGAAGCAGGTTGTACTGTGTTGTATGCTCTGGCCAAACGTGTTATGGAGTCAAGTAAGATTACAACATCGTGACCACATTCCACCAATCTTTTAGCTTTTTCCAAAACGATATCTGCAATTTTTACATGTTCGTGTGCTTCTTTGTCAAAAGTTGAAGCAATAACCTCGCCACGAACATTACGTTGCATGTCTGTTACCTCTTCAGGACGTTCGTCTATAAGCAAAATCATTTGATAAACTTCTGGATGATTGGCAGCAATGGCATTGGCCACATCCTTAAGCAACATGGTTTTACCAGTTTTAGGTTGCGAAACAATCATACCACGTTGACCTTTTCCTATAGGAGAGAACAAATCCATAATTCTTGTTGAAATGGTGCTTTGTCTTTCGGCAATATTAAATTTTTCTTGAGGAAAAAGTGGTGTTAAATGTTCAAAAGACACTCTGTCCCTAACCACTTCTGGGTTTAAACCATTAATCTTGATCACTTTAATTAAGGGAAAATACTTTTCGCCTTCTTTAGGTGGTCTTACGTTTCCAAGAACGGTATCACCTTTCTTTAAGCCAAATAATCTGATTTGGGATTGAGATACATAAATATCATCTGGAGAGGATAAATAATTATAATCTGAAGAACGTAAAAAACCATATCCATCTTGCATTACATCCAAAACCCCTTCACTTTCTATAATGGCGTCAAACTCAAAATCCGGTTCGCGATATCTATTTCTAGTATCCTTGTTCCCGTTGTTGTTTGAATTTTGGTTTTTGTTTTGGTTTTGATTTTTGTTGTCCTTTTTTGAACGATTTTGATTATCGCTTTTAGAACTGCTTTTTTGATCAGCTTTATCCTTATTGCCAGAATCTTTATTGTGGGTTGGTTTGGAAGAACTTTGATGTTGGGGTTTTTGGTTGTCAGCTTTTGGGGTTTCAGCTTTGGGAGCATCTGTTTTGGTGTCTTGCTGAGGTTTGTTGTCGCTTTTTTTGGCTTCCTTATTGGGACGCTGTATGCGCTCTCTTTGTTTTTTTTGCTGTTGAGGCTTTTGGGCTTCGGCTTTTGGAGCTTCTTTTTTAGTGTCCTCTTTAACAACTTCTTTTACTGCTTTTGGGTTTGCAGCTTGGTGATCCAGTATTTGGTATACTAAATCCAGTTTTTTTAATGAACGATATTTGGAAACGTTCAGTTTTTTAGCTATTTCCTGTAACTCAGGAAGCTTCATTTCTTTTAATTGTGAGATTTCAAACATTGATGTTGAATTGAATATTTGTTTTAAAATATTAAAATTGATTTTTTATGAAAAAAAATTGATTTTATTCTGAAGAATTAACACCTTACAACAGTGGTAGTTGTAATTTGTTATTGCAATTATACAACTTTATTTTATTTATTTTAGTTAATTTATTAAAAAGAAACCATTATTTTTGTCTGCTCAAATTAAGAAAAAAGAATGCTTCAACGAATTCAAACCATATATCTTTTACTGGCTGCTGGTGTTTCTGGTGGACTTATTTATGTGTTTGAATTGTGGACAACCCCAGAAAACGTTAAAGTTTATGCATATGATGTTAATTACATCTTTGCACTGTTCCTGGTGTCTGCTTTTTTCTCTATTTTGTCCATTTCAAGATTTAAACATAGGAAATCCCAATTTATGTTGGGACGACTCAATATATTGTTAAACTTTTTTTTACTAGGATTATTTTTATATCAATCTCTAAATGTATCTGGAGAGACGCAAGTTTCTGAGAAAGGTATTGGGATTTTCCTCCCTATTATTTCTATCGTGTTGTTGGCTTTGGCCAACAAGGCCATTAAGAAGGATGAAGATCTTGTAAAATCTGTAGATAGATTAAGATAAGCCTTACATCTTAGTAGTATTAGTGCGTAAACCCAAGGTGAAGACCTTGGGTTTTTTATTTAACCATATTTTTTTAAAGGTTTAAACGGCTTTAATTTTTTGGATAAAACTTTTCCAAACCAAGGAAACCTGATTTTTTTGGGAGAGAGCTTATCTGTTTTCAAATTCTATAACTTCCAGATCTTTTATGTTGCTGCCATCTATAACAAAACGAAGCATGGTTCTTACTTTATGAAATCCGTATTTTCCAACAGCTCCTGGATTCATGTGCAATAAGTTCAGTTTTTTGTCTGGCATCACTTTCAATATATGCGAATGTCCACAAATAAAAATATCTGGAGGGTTTTTTCTTAAGGCCTCTCTAATTCTCATGTCGTATTTGTTGGGGTAGCCACCAATATGGGTGATCCATACATCAACAGATTCACACATAAACCTATTGTTTTCAGGGAATTCTGCTCTAACTTCATGGCCATCAATATTTCCAAATACAGCTTTTAAAGGTTTAAGTTTTTTTATTTGGTTGGTTACGTTTAAATCGCCAATGTCTCCAGCGTGCCATACTTCATCAGCGTGTGAGACATGTTTTAAAATGGCATCGTCTATATAACCATGTGTATCGGAAAGTAAGAGTATTTTTTTCATGTGTACATCCCATGAAAATGGGAACCTCATTTATTATTTAACTTTTATTTGAAATTTCAAGAAGGATTAAAATTCTATCTTTGCTTTTCACAAAAGTAGGATAATACATTGAGATATTTTTTAGAGCTTTCATATAACGGAACAGATTATCATGGATGGCAAAATCAACCCAATGCCATTTCTGTACAAGAAGTTTTAGAAAACGCTTTGTCCACTTTGCTGAACAGCACTATTGCCATTGTTGGCGCAGGCCGAACGGATGCTGGAGTACATGCCAAACAAATGTTTGCACATTTTGATACCGAATCCAACTTTAAAACAGAAGATTTAATTTATAAATTGAATTCTTTTTTGCCAAATAATATTGCCATTCACAACCTATTTCAGGTGCAACCGGAAGCTCATGCCAGGTTCCATGCCTTAAGTCGTGCATATGTGTACCGTATCTCTTTACAAAAAGATGTTTTTAATTATAATGGCTCTTATTATGTTAAACAACATTTAAATGTGCCCAAGATGCAGCAAGCTTCAAAATTATTATTGGGCCATAAAGATTTTCAATGTTTTTCCAAAAGTAATACAGATGTAAAGACGTATTATTGTAATATCATGGAAGCCGAATGGAATTTGGTAGGTCACGAACTGCAATTTTCCATTAAAGCAGATAGGTTTTTAAGAAATATGGTTCGTGCCATTGTGGGCACATTACTAAACATTGGTTTAGGGAAACTGGAGGTAGAAGATTTGCACAGCATCATAGCTTCTAAAAGTAGGAGTGAAGCTGGGTTTTCTGTTCCTGCGCATGGTTTGTATCTGACAGAAGTGACTTATCCGGAAACCATTAAATTAAATAACTAAGAAACATTCCAGGATTGGGAATATATGAGCAAAGTAGATACCATATTGGAAATAGATTTGTTTAAAAAACTTTTAAAGTTTATTAAGCCTTACAAACACATTTTTATTGGCGTGCTTGTAGCTGTTATACTTCTTGCCATTTTTGGCGCATTAAGACCTTATATCTTACAACAAGCCATAGATCAAAAAATTGCAACCAAAACCTTTGAAGGGTTTTTGCCTTATATATTAATCATGGCAGCACTTTTAATAGCAGAAGTTGTTTGTCAGTTATTGTTTATCTACTATTCAGGTTTTTTGGGTCAAAGTGTGGTTAAAGACATTCGTGTCAAGCTCTTTGATCATATGATTCGTTTTAGGATGAAATATTTCGATAACTCATCTGTAGGTGTTTTAATAACAAGGGCAGTTACTGATATGGAGCGTATTGCAGATGTTTTTGGCGAAGGGTTTTTTATGATTTTTAGGGATTTGCTAACCATGTTGGTGGTCTCCATTGTCATGCTATACATGAATTGGGAACTAAGTTTTATAGTCTTTTTAATGTTGCCACTAGTGCTATATGCAACCAGGTTGTTCCAAAAATACATGAAACGGGCTTTTGAAGAAGTGAGAACCGAAGTTTCAAATTTAAACTCTTTTGTACAGGAGCGTATTACCGGAATGAAAATCCTTCAGTTGTTTACAAGGGAAGAAACCGAATATAAAAAGTTTCAAGAAATAAACTCACGACATAAAAAAGGTTGGCTAAAAACGGTTTGGTACAACTCTATCTTTTTTCCAATTGCAGAGCTGTCTTCCTCGATAACCATTGGACTTATTGCTTGGTATGGCGGATTGAACACCGTTATAGACCAAACAGCCAGTCTGGGTGATTTAACGGCTTTTATCATGATGATACCAATGCTCTTTAGGCCTTTGCGTCAAATTGCTGATAAATTTAATACGCTGCAAATGGGAATGGTAGCAGCCAAAAGGGTTTTTAGGGTTTTGGAAACCACATCGCAAATTGATGATCATGGCACTTTGGAAGTTTCTCATTTCAAGGGTCATATTTCTTTTAAGGAGGTGCGTTTTAGCTATGTGGAAGACGAAGAAGTACTGAAAGGCATTTCTTTTGATGTGGAAGTGGGTGAAACAGTTGCCATAGTTGGAGCAACAGGAGCAGGAAAATCCACCATTATAAATTTGCTCAATAGATTTTACGATATACAAAAAGGAACCATTTGTATAGACGATATTAATATCAAAGAGATAAAACTGGCTTCTTTAAGGACCCAAATTGCTATTGTATTGCAAGACGTATTTTTATTTGCCGATACCATTTTAAGCAATATCACTCTCAATAACCCAAACATTACCTTAGAAGATGTTGAACAGGCAGCAAAAGATATAGGAATTCATGACTTTATTATGAGTTTGCCAAATGGGTATCATTACAATGTAAAAGAAAGAGGCGCCATGTTATCTTCTGGTCAAAGACAACTGATTTCTTTTCTAAGGGCTTATGTTACCAATCCAAGTATTCTGGTATTGGATGAAGCGACATCTTCAGTAGATTCTTATTCCGAACAACTTATTCAAAACGCCACCTATAAAATTACCAAAGGCAGAACATCCATAGTAATTGCACATAGATTGGCTACCATTAAAAAAGCCGATAAGATAATAGTTATGGATGAAGGAAAAATAGTGGAAATTGGCACACATCAAGAATTGCTTAATATTGAAGATGGTTTTTATAGAAATTTATACGAAGTTCAGTTTTTAAAAGAAGAAGTGCTCTAGATTATAAAATTTAAAAAGTTGTTTTTTATTAAAAATTAAGCCAAGTCTTTCTTGATAAGTTGTGTTAACTCTTGCATGTCCTTGAACATAATAAATTCACCATCCTTAAAATAAGAAATCTGGCCAGTTTCTTCGCTCACTACCAAAGCCAAGGCATCTGTTTTTTCTGTGATGCCAACAGCTGCCCGATGTCTTAAGCCAAACCGTTGAGGTAAGTTTTTTTCGTTGCTTACAGGCAAAATAACCCTTGTGGCCTTTACTATATTGTCAACCACTATAATGGCTCCATCGTGCAACGGACTGTTTTTAAAAAAAATACTTTCTATAATGGGTTGTGTGATTTTTATACTCATTTCGTCTCCAGTGTTTACCAAAAAATCCAGATTGTTGTTGCATTCAAAAACAATTAGAGCGCCAGTTTTTGTGGAAGACATTTTGTTGCAGGCAGCAACAATGGCATCAACATCTGTTTTATTGTCAGTTTCGGTTTTTAGGAATTTAAGCTGTCCAAAGAATTTCCTGCGTTTGCTAAAATTGGTAGAGCCTACCATTAGTAAAAATTTCCTGATTTCCTGCTGGAAAACCACAATCAAGGCAATAAGCCCAACACTCATAAACCCTCCCAAAATCTTGCTTAACATTTTCATCTGTAAGGCTTCGGTAAGAAGGTAAATAAAATATATAATCACGATACCAATAAAAATATTGATAGCCACAGTGCCTTTAACAAGCTTATATACATAATAGAGTAGAAGTGCTACAAGTAACACATCTATAATGTCTATTACAGTAAATTTTAATAGGTCGTTAAAAATTTCCAAGCGTTTGGTGTTTTGGTAAATTTAGCAAAATATAGTTAATTAAAGAGAAACTCATCGTTGGCAATTATTAGATCCTCTTCTTTTAATTTATTTAATTTGGATTTAATACCAATATAGTCCTGAAAACTAAGTTTGTTGTTTAAAAATAATTGTAAGGTCTTTGTTTCGTTAAAGGATGGGAATAGACGTTTTAGGTCTTTTGAAAAAGTGCCTAAAGTTGTTTTTAAAGTGTCAATATCCAAACCAATAACTTCTATGTTTAAAGGTGTTTGGCAAACCATAAGGTATTCATTGGGTTTTAAATTATGGTTTTCAGGTTGTTTTTCTTTGTAATATACATTTGTAAACTCAATAAAACCTAGGTTGTTGATACTGGTGTCATGACAGGTGTAATAATTCTTGGCAGCATCGTTTTTATGGATTTCTGCATTGCGCTTTTTGTCCTGCAGGAATTTAATCTTTGGAATTGCTTGTTTCAAGGTTAAGCGTTTGTCTACATTTACCAGCCAGTTTGTGGTACTTATAAGTGTCTTTCTGTTAAGTTCTATACTGTCTTTCTTGGTTTCATCATAAAACAAATAAGCTGGAGAGACATCAATAATTTCAGTGATGTCTGCTTGTTCCATCTCTGGAAGTTGTACTACTTTGTTGTTGTTACAGGATAAGAACAATAACAGGAATACGATATATAAATGTTTCATCATACAGCTTTTAGTTGGTTTAATAGGGTTACACATTCCATGGCTTCTTTAACGTCATGAACCCTTAAAATGGAGGCTCCTTTCTGTAGGGCAACTGTGTTTAAAACGGTTGTGCCATTTAGGGCATCTTTGGGAGCGTTTTTTAAAGTTTTATAAATCATGGATTTTCTGGAAAGGCCTGTTAAAATAGCTTTGTCCAGTGTTTTTAAAAGTTCCAGGTGCTTTAAAAGTTCAAAATTCTGTTCTGTGGTTTTTGCAAACCCAAAACCTGGATCTATAATCACATCTATAATTCCCAGGGCATGTGCTTTGGCAATTCTTTCAGAGAAATAGAACAAAATATCTTTCATAAGATTCTTGTAGTCGGTTTGCTGTTGCATGGTTTGTGGCGTCCCTTTCATGTGCATCATAATGTAGGGCACTTTAAGTGTTGCTATTGTAGGAAGCATGTTTTTATCCAATTTTCCGGCAGAAATGTCATTAATCAATGCAGCACCAGCTTCAATACCATGTTTGGCTACCTGACTTCTAAAAGTATCTATGGAAATTAAAATTTCTGGAAATTCTTTTATAATTAAAGAAATTATGGGCAGTAAGCGTTTTAGTTCTTCAGCTTCTTCAATATGTGTTGCATTTGGTCGGGAACTATAAGCGCCAATATCAACAAAAGTCGCTCCAGATTTCAACATTATATAAACTTGGGAAAGTATGTCGCTTTCGTTTTTGTATTTGCCACCATCGTAGAAGGAGTCTGGTGTCAGGTTTAAAATTCCCATGACTTTTGGAGTGGATAAATCAATGAGGTTGCCTTTGCAATTAATAGTCATATAAGTATTTCAAGTTCAAAATTAATAAAGCAAAATTAATATAATCACAATAAAACATTCGTGTATTCGTGGCAAAATAAAAACATTCCTTAAGGAACTTTGAACTCTGAATTATTTAAGCGAAATTTACGCAAAATTCATTTTAATCCATGCAAGATACTTCAAAACAATACGACGCTGTAATAAAAATATGTAGAGACTTATTCATTAAAAAAATGAAGGATTACGGTAGTGCTTGGCGTATTTTACGTTTGCCATCGCTTAGAGATCAAATTTTTATTAAAGCAAAACGTATTCGTGGTTTGCAAGAAAACAAGGTGCAAAAAGTTAACGAAGGTCAAGAGAGTGAGTTTATAGGTATTGTTAATTATTGTGTAATGGCGTTGGTGCAATTGGAAAAGGGCGTGGTTGAGCAACCGGATTTTTCCATAGATGAAGCCATAAAATTATATGATGAAAAGGTGGCTGTAACAAAACAGCTTATGATGGACAAAAACCATGACTATGGCGAAGCTTGGCGAGATATGCTAGTTAGTAGTTTAACCGACCTGATTCTTCAAAAGTTACTGAGAGTTAAACAAATTGAAGAAAATAAAAGAGAAACTTTAGTGAGCGAAGGTCTTGAGGCCAATTATCAAGACATGATTAATTATGCAGTTTTTGCTTTGATTCATTTAAATAATAAATAAACAAATGTCATGCTGAGCTAGCCTGCACTGAGCGCAGTCGAAGTGAAGCATCTCAAATATATAAACATGAAATACATAGTAAACATCAGTAGAATTTTAGTAGGCGTATTATTCATTATCTCAGGATTTGTTAAACTCAATGATCCCTTAGGGTTTTCGTATAAACTACAAGAATATTTTAGTGCAGATGTGTTGAACATTCCATTTTTGGAACCATATGCATTGGGGATTTCCATTTTTGTGGTCATTTTTGAAGTTATTTTAGGGGTTTTTCTGCTTATAGGTTACAAACCAAAATTTACAGTTTGGAGTTTGTTGGGAATGATAGTGTTTTTCACTTTCTTGACATTTTATTCAGCTTATTTCGAAAAAGTAAAGGATTGTGGTTGTTTTGGAGATGCCATTCCATTAACGCCTTGGGAAAGTTTTACCAAAGATGTTGTGTTGCTCATACTTATTTTAATCTTGTTTTTTGGCGTAAAACACATCAAACCTATTTTCAGTAAATTGGGTTTAACCGTTGTGGCTCTATTAAGTTTTATAGGTTGTTTATGGTTTGGTTACCATGTGCTGATGCACTTGCCATCTATAGATTTTAGAGCGTATGCCGTAGGCAAGAACATAATGGATGGGATGATTGTTCCAGAAGATGCGCCAAAACCTGTACAGGAATTTACTTGGACCTTTAAGGTGAATGGCGAAGAAAAAGAATTCGTAACCAATGGTAGCTACCCAGAAGTGGATGGCGAATATGTAGGTGTGGAAACCAAAATTATTGAAGAAGGATACGATCCTCCAGTAAAAGACTTTTCCATAGAAACCGAAGACGAAGATTTTACCGAATATTATTTGAATGAAGACCATCTCATAATGATCGTGATGTACAATCTGGACAATGCAGAAAAAGAAGGTGTGGTAAAATTAAAAGCATTTTCAGACGAAGCACTCAAAAAAGGGTATACCGTAATTGGGATGACAGCTTCAGGAGAAGAAGCCAAACAACGCATGAAAGACCAATACAAGCTTAATTTCGACTTTTTCCTTTGTGACGAAAAAGCCCTAAAAACAGTTGTTCGTTCCAGTCCAGGAATTTTAAAATTGCAAAAAGGAACAGTTATACAAAAAGTACATTGGAACGATCTGGAAGATATAAACCTTTAGTTTGTAATTTCAAGAAACAGTTTTCTAAAATAATGCTAGAACTTGAGTCTTGGCAAAAGAGTTTTGGCTAATAACACAATAACAAACAACAAAGCGCCTGATAAGCTATATATTAAATAAAACCTTTTATGCTTTGCTCACTCTATTTGGAGTAGTTACTGTGATATTCTTTTTATTTAATGTCCTTCCTGGTGATCCAGCGCAAATGATGCTTGGTCAAAATGAAGATAGCACACAACTGGCACTTGTAAAACAGAAATATGGTTTCGATAAACCCATTAGTACGCAGTATCTTTATTATTTAAACGATTTATCGCCAATCTCGTTTCATTCGCAAACAGAAACGGATTATACCTATTTAAGAGAAGGGAAATATTCAGCAATATCCTTATTTTCAATAGGAAATACAACAACTGTTATAAAATTACCTTATTTAAGGGAATCCTTTACCAAACAAGGCAAAAAGGTGAGTCAGGTGTTGGCAGAAACACTTCCAAATACCTTTGTGTTGGCAGTAAGCGCCATATGTATTGCCCTATTAATAGGTTTGGTATTGGGCGTGGTTTCGGCATTGTACAAAGATACTTGGTTAGACAAATCCATTCAAATAGTTAGTACAATTGGTATGAGCGTACCTTCGTTTTTTAGTGCCATTTTATTTGCCTGGTTGTTTGGTTTTGTGCTTCATAAATATACCCATTTGGAAATGACAGGCAGTTTATACGAATTGGACGATTATGGCGAAGCCATGCACATTCAATGGAAAAACTTAATTTTACCAGCCATAGTTTTGGGCATTCGCCCTTTGGCTGTGGTTATTCAACTCATGCGAAATTCGTTGTTGGAAGTGTTCAATCAAGATTATATTCGTACAGCTAGGGCTAAAGGCTTAAGCGAGTTTCAAATTATTAGAAAACATGCCATTAAAAATGCTCTAAACCCAGTAGTTATTGCTATTTCTGGTTGGTTTGCCTCCATGTTGGCTGGAGCTGTTTTTGTAGAGTACATCTTTGGATGGAATGGTTTGGGGAAAGAAATAGTAAATGCTTTAAACACACTGGATTTACCAGTAATCATGGGTTCTGTGTTAATTATAGCCTTGTTGTTTATAATTATCAATATTTTTGTGGATATTATTTATGCTTGGTTGGACCCTAAAGTAACTTTAGAATAAAAGAATTATGAGAAAAAACATTGTTGCAGGAAACTGGAAAATGAATAATGATTTAGCTATGACAGAATCATTAATCACTGAACTTAAAAAGCAATCGCAAACGTCCAATGCTGAGGTCATGATTGCACCAACCTTTACAAATCTTTGGCATGCTTTTGAAGCCCTAAGACAATCAAACATTGAAGTTATTGCTCAAAACATGCACTTTGCCGAATCTGGTGCCTACACAGGTGAGATTAGTGCAGACATGCTTAAAAGTGTTGGTGTGCAAACCGTTATCCTAGGGCATAGCGAACGTCGCGCTTATTTTAACGAAACCGATGATTTGTTGGCTAAAAAAGTAGATGCAGCTTTAAAAAACAATATGCGTGTTATTTTTTGTTTTGGAGAAGAACTTGCTGATAGAAAATCGGGAAAGGAAGAAGCTGTCGTGGAAGCCCAAATTAAACATGCCCTGTTTCATTTACAAGCAGATGCTTTTAAACATATTATTTTGGCTTACGAACCTGTTTGGGCTATTGGAACAGGTGAAACGGCAAGTCCAGAACAAGCTCAGGACATGCATGCTTTTATTAGAAAAACATTATCCAAAAAATATGGTGATGAAACAGCAAATACAGTTTCTATTTTATATGGTGGATCTGTAAAACCTGGTAACGCTAAAGAAATTTTTTCAAAACCAGATGTGGATGGAGGCTTGATTGGTGGAGCAGCATTAAATGCTGAAGATTTTTACAGCATAGTTAATGCTTTTTGAGAAACCTTGTGATTCTGTGCGAATCTCTATGAAACTTAATAATGATTATGTCTAATACTATATATATTGGTTACTATTTTAAGGTAAATCCTTTGCAGCCAGCTACTGAAATTTTAATAGCTGAATTAGGTTATGCAGGCTTTGAAAGTTTTGTGGAAACAGAAGAAGGCTTGACAGCTTATATTCAAAAGGAAGACTGGTATGATGCTATTTTAGAGGATATCCAGATTTTGAATTCAGAAGAATTTGAGATAAATTATTCATTTGAAGAAATAGAACAAGTAAACTGGAACCAAGAATGGGAAAAGAATTTCAGCCCTATTGTGGTTGAAAATGAATGTTCTGTTCGCGCGCCTTTTCATGAAAAACCTGATACAAAATTTGATATTGTTATAGAGCCAAAAATGAGTTTTGGAACTGGTCATCATGAAACCACGCACATGATGATTCAACATATTTTAAAAAACGATTTTGATGGAAAATCGGTTTTGGATATGGGTTGTGGTACAGGGGTTTTGGCCATTTTAGCAGAAATGAAAGGAGCCAAGCCAATAGATGCCATAGATTACGATAATTGGTGTTATTTGAACAGTTTGGAAAATGTGGATCGAAATAACTGTAAACACATAACAGTATGTGAAGGAGATGCAAATTTATTGGAAGGGAGGTCTTACGATGTGATTATAGCAAACATCAATAGAAACATATTGTTAAATGACATGGAAGCCTATGTGAAAAGTTTAAATGCAAATGGCACCTTGTTTTTAAGTGGTTTTTATGTAGATGATATTCCGGTTATTGAACAAGCATGCAATAAACATTACTTAAAACTCGTTGAAACTATTGAAAAAAACCAATGGGTTGCTTTAAAATTTTTAAATTAGTAGTTTAAAAGGAATAGCCATGAGTACTAAAGAAAAAATACAAGAACAAGGTAGTGTTGATACTTTAGAACAAAAAAACAATGAGATTGTTTTATATAACGACGATGTAAACACCTTCGATCATGTTATTAACACTTTAATTTATGCTTGTGAACACACGCCGGAACAAGCCGAACAATGTTCCATAATTGTGCATTACAAAGGTAAATGTACAGTTAAAACTGGCGCATACAAAGAACTTGAGCCAAGGTGTTCCATGTTGTTGGATGCAGGTTTAAGTGCAGAAATAGTTTAAACTTCAAAATAAAATTCAAAAAGACTTTATTCCTTAGCAGTTTTTTCGCTTTTCATAACAAGGGTTCTGTAAGGGAATGGAATTTCTATACCTTCTTTATCAAAACGTTTTTTTATGCTTTCCAATACATCACATCTTAAAGTAAAGGCATCGGAATAATTATTGGCCCAAGACCAGGCCCTTATAGTCATGGAAGAATCGTTTAGTTGTGTCAAGGCCGTTTTTACTATTGGCAAACCTTCCATTTTCTCCAGCTCTGTTCGATTGTCTAATATCAAGGGATGATTTTCACATTCTTCCCTCATTATCTGTTTGGCCAAATCGATGTCACTATCATAAGAAATCCCTATTTCAATGCGTTCGCAACATTTTAACTCACCCAAATCATAATTAATCAATTTTTCTTTGTTAATTATGGAATTTGGAATTACAATCATTTTGTTTTCAAAATTTCTAATCACTGTGTGACGTAAAGTAATATCTGTTACTGTACCAACCATGGTGTCTGTCACTTTTACCCTGTCCCCAATTCTAAAAGGTTTAAAGGAAATTATAAACAAGCCTCCCACAAGGTTGGACAGAGCTTCTTGCGACGATATACCTACAATTAGGGTTATGACTCCGGCACCACCCAAAGCCGTTTGTGCAACGCCTTTTAAGGAAGGGAAAGCCAAAAGACAAAGCATGCCCCCAATAAAATAGATGCCAGCAAGAACCACATACCTTAAAAACTTAAAACTGGTGGGATCGTGTTGATTTTCTATTTTTTTCTTGATATCTATCTTAAACCACAAATTAACCGTAGTTGCCACAATAATGGTAATGGCCAGGACAATGCCTATATAAAGAGCTGTTTTAAAGTTTTCTATAATTACCCCTTTGTTTTGGTTTTCAACAAAAAGATAACTTAATGCAATAATGCCCAAAACCAGCCAAAGCGTGTTTAAGATTCTCTTTAATAAATTGGAAGCTCTAGGAGGATCGTTTGGAAACTTTCGTTTTTTTTCTTTAATCAACCATAGGTGTAGACTATTGGTTAAAATCCTTAA
>SWCA01002093.1_pt1 | contig 13824 bp, 10 predicted proteins | sample 4692961 | NCBI WGS metagenome assembly SWCA01 (sample SAMN10267275, study PRJNA491770) | bioreactor metagenome | isolation source: DHS bioreactor inoculated with | place: Japan: off Shimokita Peninsula
ATTAGTATTCGGACCGGAATACTTGAATCTGCCGCCTGACGGACCAATTAACTCATCTGATTATATTCTAAGCGGTTTTACAAGAGAGAAGAACGGACATTATGAATCTACACTTACTCTTGAAGCTTCCTATTCACGTGAAATGGTTAAATCGGTAAGCATTGAGTATGAAAATACACCTTCAAATATGTCTGAAGTTGGTAAAGATCTTGCCGTTAAATTTGGTTCTATTTGGGATGTAATAAAAGATTTTGAAAGGTTTAAAAGAGACACTGATAATGAAGTTGCCATTAGAGATTTATGGACAAGGAATTCAAATCCGGAAATTATGCTTACACCGGAAAAGCAAAAAGTTGAACCGAACGAATCGATTGACATAGAACTGGAAATGATTGATTGCGATGGCGTTCCTCTAGATAACCGTCAAATATTTTTTGCCGATACAACAATAATGGGAATGGAATTTACCGGAACTATTGGAGGAGTAATTGATCCCCCCATCGTATATACAGATGCAAACGGAAAGGCAACTGTTAAATTTACGGCGGGAAATTCTTTAGGAATTGCTAACATTTCTGCATTTTTTCCTCACAAAAGACCTTATGGTGCACCAGATGGCTTTTTAGAAAACACAACTGTTGTTATCGGAAAACCCCCTGTAGATAAATGGATTTTAAATGTAAAAATTTCCGAACAAATTACGAGGTCTATTGACACAAGCTGGACTGATGGTAATAACGATGGCTCTTATGTAATGCATGAAAAATTCAACGGTACTGCTTTTATTTCCGGATTAGTTAAAAACGAATCTCTAGATTCTATGTTTTACGCTGTTTATAGTGACGAAAATGGTTATCCAATTGAAAATTGCATAGTAAGTGGATTTGGAAATATAGACTACTTTAAAAAATATTACCTTAATTGGGCAGATCCATTACCGGATATGGATATTGAAAATTGTATCTACAGAGGAATTGTTGAACCGGGATCAACTGAATTCGAATTTCATTATCCAACCGAGCCGGGTGAAATTGTAATAACCGCTCGTAGTGGCGGCGTAGCAGAAGGTTCAATGAGTTGGATTCATTCGGTTTATTTCCCTGAAAGAAAGATTGAAAAGGAAACCAATAATAGTTCTTCCTTTTTTTCTGTTGGTGCAGTATTTCTTGACGGAGAGTGTACGGTAACTAAAACCGATTCTTCTTATTTTATTAATGGCTTTCGAACGGAAACTATTCAAGAGGAAACCACTTCCGGCATGGAAACTACAGAAAGCTCAATGAAACTTAAGGCAGTTTTAACCAGCAATGGTTCTTTAACCAGTGTTAATAAAGAGGATGATAATTTACCTTCTGTTTTTAAGTTAGAACAAAATTACCCAAATCCATTTAACCCAACGACAAGTATTGAGTATTCAGTACCAAGTAATGAGCATGTTAGTTTGAAAGTTTATGATATACTTGGGAATGAAGTAGCAATTTTAGTAAATGGAACAAAAGAAGCCGGAACTTATGAAGTGAAATTTAACGCAAGTTATTTATCAAGCGGAGTTTATTTTTATAAACTTTCTGGCGGTAATTTCTTCGAAACTAAAAAATTAATACTGATAAAATAGTATTAAAAACGAATTATTAAAAAGATTCTATAAAATACGAGACACGCTACTTGCGTGTCTCTACTTTAACAAATATTAAATTAATTTTTATCCTTTTTTCAAAGTTAAAGTAAGTATGTTTTTTTGATCAATTTTTTCAAACTCCAATTTCTCAGTTTTATTTTTAATTATCATCACGCCAATATCATCATCTTCTGCATTTTCTATAATGTTTCCCTCATCTCCGGCACTTTCAAAAATTATTTGTATGTTATTATGTTTTTCTGAATAAGCGATTCTCAAATCCAGATCCATTTTTTCTGATTTTGATTTATATAAAACTAAAGGTTCTTCAACAAGTAGTAAAATATCATTAATCATTTTATGCGAAAAAGCGTGCTTTTCACAAAACAGCTCAATTTCTGCATGCATTTTATATAAATCAAAATTCGGACTGTCTATGTGATAGTTATAACTTCTTACACGATTAATAAAAGCTCTTGTTTTTTCTCTTTGTGGATTTTCAAAAATCTGCTCCGGCGGACCCTCTTCATAAAGTAATCCTTCATCCATATAAAAAACTCTGTTGGAAACATCTTTTGCAAAATCCATTTCGTGCGTAACAATTGCCAAAGTCATTCCTTCTCTTGCAAGACGACGAATAACTGCCAAAACTTCACTAACCATTGTCGGATCAAGTGCTGATGTCGGTTCATCAAAAAGAATTATTTCCGGATCCATTGATAAACATCTTGCAATTGCAACTCGTTGTTTCTGTCCACCGGAAAGTTCATCTGCAAAACTATCGGCTTTTTCTGCAAGTCCAACTAGCTGTAGAAGTTCGGTAGCTCTAGTTTCAGCTTCTTTCTTAGTTTTGTTTAATAATTTAATAGGACCTATTGTTAGATTCTCAAGCACAGTAAGGTGATTAAAGAGATTGAATGATTGAAATACCATTCCCATTTTTTGACGCATTTTGGGAACGTCAGTATTTTTATCAAGTATGTCAATTTCATCAATAAATATTTTTCCGCCTGTTGGCTGTTCAAGTAAATTCAAGCATCTTAAAAATGTACTTTTACCCGTTCCGGAAGGACCAATAATCGAAATTACTTCTCCCTTACTGATCTCAACATTTATATCTTTTAGAACCGTGAGATTTTGGAATTTTTTTTCTAGATGTTCAACTCTAATCATTTAATTAACTCCGGCTCGTTTTACTTTGGGATTTGTTTTGTTTTCAATGTAGCCAATAGAAACCATTAGCAGCCATGAAATAAGGAAGTATAATACTGCAACCATAATTAATGGAAAAAACGCATCAAATGTTCGGCTTCTAATAATATCGCTTGCTTTGGTTAAATCTTGCACCGCAATATAACCAACAATGGAAGTCATTTTAACAAGTGAAATCATTTCCCCTTTATAAACCGGTAAAATTCTTCTTGCGGCTTGTGGAAGTACGATGTAAATAAAGGTTTTTACTTTGGAAAATCCAATTGCAATTCCTGCTTCAGTTTGACCTTTATCGACACCTTCAATTCCGGTTCTAAACATTTCGGAAACGTAAGCCGCAAAATTCAATCCAAATGCAATTACGGCAACCAGCATTGGTTCAATATCAACTGAAGCAAATACTACATAAAATATTATCATCAAAACAACCAATACAGGCGTGCCTCTCAAGACCGAGATAAAAACTTTAGCTGTTACCAGTAATATTTTTCTTTTTGACATTCGCATAAAACAGACTAAACCGCCTAGAATTGTTCCGAATATTGTAGCCAAAACAGAAATTATTGCCGTGGTTTGTAATCCGTCTAAAATTAACAAATAACGATTTTCTTGAATAATATTGCTGTAAAAACTATTTGCAATGCTTTCTAAAAATGAGTTTTCCAGAAATGAATCTTTATCTTCTTCAGTTTTTACGGTACTTTGCTCACTTTTGTAATTATAAAGATTTTTATTAAGCGCCAATACAGCAGTTTTAAAAACATTATAACTATCAGAAAATGCAATGCGTTTTTTTCTTTCTTCGGTTATTGATAAACCATCTGCAATAATATCAGCTTTGCCGGAAGAGAGTGCCGCAATTAGAGAAGCAAATTCCATTGTGTTTATTTTTAGATTATAATTTTTGCGCTTAGCAAATGTTTTGATAAGTTCAATATCAAAACCAACGTGTTCCCCATTTATAATTGCAGAATTTGGAAGATCGCCAACAGCAACCGCTAATGTTATTTTTTTTCTTGTTTCATCGAATTCAAACTTTGGCATTTCAGCTTTTTCAGGATCATCTATAAACCAGCGTTTATAAATTATATCATAAGTTCCATCAGATTTTATTTCATTTAAAAAATTATTGAACTCAATTCTTAATTCCGGATTATCCTTTCGGAATCCCGCCGCAACCGGTAAAGTGAGAGCATCTTCGCTTAAAATTCCAATTTCTTGATTCCTTTTAAGCATCACTTTTGCGCCGACTAAATCCATAAACGCTGCATCTATTTTTCCCATTTTTAAAGAGATTATAAAATCTGCAGGTGAATTAAATCGGCTTACTTTTGCATTTGGAAAATTTTCTTCAACGTAAGTATCTTGTATTGTTCCGGCATAAACTCCAATTGATTTATCTGCAATATCATTAAGCACTTTCATTTTTGAATTTGGTAAATCATCAATATTATTTTTTAGCGCAAATACACTTGCGCCAAGACTCATATAAGAATCTGCAAAATCGATTTGTTTTGCTCGCTCTTCTGTAACCATTAACGTACTTGAAATCATATCAATTTTGTTTGTTGCCGCTGCTACAATTAAACTTCCAAATTCCATATCAGAAAATTTAATATCCTTTCCTAAATAAGCGGCAAATCTTTCGGCAAACTCAATATCCATCCCAATGAGTTTATTGTTTTTAATAATTGTAAAAGGAAGACCTTTATCGCTTACAATTCCAACCGTTAAAACACCATTTTTCTTTGAATTACTAATGACGGGCATTTCATCAATACCATCGGTAATCCATCGCTGAACCATATCATCATAAATTCCATTGGCTTTAATCTCTTTTAAAAATTGATTGAATTTTTCTTTTAACTCATCATTTTTTTGATTGAAGCCCATTGCAATTGGAATAGTAAATAATGTATCGCCAAAAACCTTTAGATCTTTGTCAATTCTTAAAATCTCAAGAAGCGTTTCGCTTGTATAAATTGCGGCATCAACTTTTCCGGATTTTACTGCAAGGACTAATTCAGATGGATTTTTGTACTGCATTAATTTTGCATTTGGAAAATTTTTAATTGCATAAGTATCATGAACTGATCCTAATAAAACTCCAATTCGCTTCTCTTTTAAATCATTTGCAGTTCTTAATTTTACAGTTTTCTTTTCATTATTAGGTTCACTATTATTTTCAGAATCAGCACTTTTTCTAACAATCATTACCTGTGAATTTTTAAAATACGGCTGAGTAAAATTAATTGACTTAGCGCGTTCTTCAGTGGCAGTCATTCCGGCAACAATTAAATCAACTTTGCCGGATTGAAGTGCCGGAATTAAAGCCGAGAATTTCATATCAAAAAATTGAATTGGTCTGTTTAATTCTGCTGCAATTCTGTATGCAAATTCGCCATCGTGCCCTGTTACTTTCTGATTTTTATCAACAAAACAAAAAGGTTCTCTCGTTGCACTTGTTCCAATTTTAATTACTTCGCCATTTTCCGGTAAAGTGATATTCTTTGTTTCATAAGGGAGCAAATCAGTTTTTAGCCATCGGCGTTTCATATCTTCAAAAGTGCCGTCATTCTTAAATTTTGTAATAATTTCATTTACTGATTTTAGTAATTCATCATTTCCTTTTTTAACGGCAATTGCGGTATTTTCAAAATCAACCGGTTCAGAAATTATTGTTAAGTCTTTGTTATGCTTGGTAACATTGAGTGCTGCGGGATAAGCAGTAATTACAGCATCAATTTGCCCGGAAATTAATGCCGCAATTCCGTCCATAATATCATCAAAACTTTTTGTTGAAGCCTCGGGAAATCTAGTAAGCGCAAGGTGTTCGCCGGTAGAACCCGTCATTGCCCCAATAGATACGCCACTTTTTAAGTCTTCTAATTTTGTAATTGTTTTTTTTGAATCACTACAACCGTTTAATATTATAAATAGAAGAAAAATCAGAATTAGTGCGAGATTTTTGTTTGACATAATTAAACCTGTTATTCCTTAACTAATGCAGCAATTCCGCCAACATAATATGGTTCAGAGAATAAAACTTTTTTTGATCTTTCTTCGGTAATAGTAATGCATGCGCCAATCATATCAACTTTTTTAGAAATTAAAGCCGGAATCATTGCGCCAAAATCCATGTTTACAATTTCTAATTTCTTGTTTAATCTTTTTGCAACTAACGCTGCAATTTCAATATCCAAACCAACAATTTCTTGTGATCCATCTACAAAAGAAAAAGGTTCTGTGATTGCCGAAGTACCAAATTTAAAAACTCCATCCGTTCCGGTTTCAATTTCGGGCATTGGTTTAGGATCACCGACTTCAGGAAGCCAGCGTTCCATCATCAAATTATAATCTCCGTTAGATTTCATTTCACCAATCAATTGATCAATTACATTTTTTAATTCCCCTTCCTCAAGATTAACAGCAAAACCATAATTGTCCGTTGTAATCATTTGCGGGAGCACAATTAGTCCCGGATTTTTAGCAGCAATGTTTTTTAATATTGGTTCATCATAAGCCGCCGCATCAGCTTTACCCCCTTTAACCGCCATGCAAGCATCTAAAACACTGTTGAAGTATTTAAATTCTGCATCCGGAAATTTTGATAAAACTAAAGCATCGGCAACAGTTCCCGTTGGGACAGCAAATTCCTTTCCGGCAAGTTGGTTAAGCTTAGTAATTTTTTCTCTTTTTGTACAGCCGTTAAACAAAAAGAAACTCGATAAAATTATAAGAATAGCAATGCCGTAAAATTTATTTTTCATTTGAAAACTCCTCTTGATTAAAAAGTGATTCATAAATTGAATTTACTTATTTGGAAAGATTGTGATTCAGAAATAATGAATAAAATCATATTTACAAATTTAAAATCGTTTCTCCGTAAATAATACACAAAATTAGTTTAGATTTTTTAAATGACCTTAATAACAAGCATTGTTAAATCATCTGATTGTTCAAAACCATTCGTAAATTTTTTTACATCATTTAGAATTATTTCTTTTGCTTCTTCTGCGTTTTCTGTCTTTAATTTTTTGCACAAACTTTCTAAGCTTTCATCGCTGTATTCTTCTTCAACAGAATTCATGGCTTCGGTTACGCCGTCAGTAAAAGTTATAATGAAATCACCGCTTTCTAATTGAATAGTTTCCGATTCATAAGGCATTAAAGTTTTCATCATCCCCAGTATTAATCCACCTTTTTCAAGTTTTTTAATTTCTCCGTTCCTTAAAAGAAACGGTGGATTATGTCCGGCGTTAACATATGTAAGTTCACGTTTGCTGTTTAATCTTCCCCAGAAAAATGTAATGTAAGTTCCGGAAACTGTACTTTCTTCAACTAAATCATTTAACAAACTTGTTGCTTCAGAAATTGGAAGATTTTGTTTTGTAATTGATTTTAAATAAGCCTGTGAGTTAGCAACCAAAAGCGATGCAGTAATTCCTTTTCCGCTTACATCACCGATTGCAAAAACTATTTCGTCATTTTCGGTTGTGAGAAGATCAAAATAATCACCGCCGACTTGCTTGGCAGATTCGCTGTAAGATGCAATTTCATAATTTTCTGATTTTGGAAAATTTTGAGGCAACAGATTTTTTTGAATTATTCTGGCGGTTTCAAGATCTCTTTCTATACTTTGTTTTTCCAATGCTTCCTTAAACAAAAAGGCATTCTCAATCGAAATTATTGCCAAACTTCCAACCGACATAATATAATAAATAAGATCAATTACTTTCTTTTCATCAGTTTTTGATTCTAAAACCTTAATGCTGTCGTCTTCATAAATAATTGCGAAGTTTGTAACAAGAAATTGTCCAACTATTGAATAAAGTAGTAATTTGCTTACATATTCTAATTCCAGTATTCCGCTAAATTCTTTACTCAAATCATAAAGTTGATTTAATTGTTCGATTTTAGAATCTAATAAAAATTTAGAATTGCGGCTTTGCTCTTCAGATAAAATATTTTCAATCTGTAGATTAATTATCGTAAGCAATAACTGAATAATTTTTTCATGTTTCTTAAATAGTTCGTTATTAATTATGAAAAGAATTTCTTTGGATTTTACTTCAGCGAGAAAATAACCTTCTAGCGAAAAACTTTTGCTGTTTTCACTTTTTAATAGATTTGAGTTCTTTATTATGTTCTTAAGTTCATCAGATTTTGTAATTATTTCTGAGTTGTTGCTTATAAACGAAAAATCATTATCACAAATTTCTTCACTAATTACTTCAAGGAAATAATTTAAAACCGAACTTGCACTTTTAAACTCTGTCTTGAATTCCTTAAATCGAACAAACATTTCATTCATAAGGATTTGCCGGGAGAATATTAAAAAGCTCAGTAAATCCCGAAATATCAAAAACCTCTTTGATGTGATCCTGCATAGAAACGATTGTAAGTTTTTGATCATTTGTGCTAAGTTGTTTAGCGGCAACAAGTAAAACTCTTAATCCGGAACTACTTACATACTTAAGCTCTTTAAAATCGACAATATTTTCTTTACTGTTTTCCAAAAGGGGCAATAAGTTTTTTTCAAAATCACCCGCTGTAGTTGAATCCAATCTTCCATTTACATACATAATATTATAACCATCTTTCTTAATAGAATTTAATTCCATCATTCTCTCCATTAATATTGCTTTATGAAAACTGCTTTCTTTGTTTAATATGACCTTATAAAATTATATTTAAGTCTTTTTATAAAAATAGCGAAAAGAGCATAAAAAATCTCAAAGGTATTATATTATCGATATTGATTTCTAAATATTTAGTAATGAATTTCTGTGTGGCTGTCTCAAAAGTAATATTTTCATGGTGATTCAATCTGATTAGCCCGGCACGCTCGTTTCTGCATTTCTTTTTTAACTCAAAATACATGCTTTCGATTCTGATACAAGTTCAGAATGACTGTTTTGAGACATTACCCTGTCATTACAAGCGCTTTTGAGTCTGCCTCATTTTTCAAAATAATGATTTTTTTTAAACCAATTTACAATAGATTCAAAATTATGTAATCTGAAAATTCTATCTCTTGTTCTCTAGAAATATTCTGATAATTAGTTTAATTTTAGAAAAATAATTTCAAGGCAAACAAATGAAAATTCTATTCTACTTTTTAATTTTATCCTTAACCTTAAATCAGAATTTGCAAAGTCAAGAGTCAGAAGAAAAAACAAAATTGCTTATTAGATGCGATGATATTGGAATGTCGCATTCGGTAAATATGGCAGCCAAAGAATTAATAGAATCCGGACTTCCATTTTCTGCATCTGTAATGATTCCCTGCGCTTGGTATCAAGAAGGAGTAGAATTATTAAAATCTAATCCACAAATTACTGCCGGTATTCATCTCACTTTAAATGCGGAATGGAAAAATTACCGATGGGGACCTGTTGCCGGAAAAGATAAAGTTCCTTCTTTAGTTGATGAATTTGGATATTTTTTCCCTTCTCGAGCAGCATTTTTTGCAAATAATCCAAGGTTTGATGAAGTGGAAATTGAACTTAGAGAGCAAATTAACAGAGCAATTAATAGCGGATTGAATGCAAAATATTTGGATTACCACATGGGAACCGCAGTTGATACTCCCGAATTGAGAAATATTGTTGAAAAATTAGCTAAAGAATATGGACTTGCAATTTCTCGTTATTTTGAAGAAGTTGATACAAAAAGTATGTATTCTGCTCCAATTGAATCAAAAAAAGATTCGCTTTTCCAAATTGTTGAAAATCTAAAAAATGACAAAATTAATTTGTTGGTCTGCCACATTGCAAAAGATAATGACGAAATGCGCGCAATGATTGACATGAATACTTTTGGATTGAGCGAAATGAGCCGACATAGAGATGCAGAATTAAACGCTCTTATTGAAGCATACAAAAACAATCTTTTTGAAAAGAACAATATTCAACTGATAAATTATGATTACTTAATTGAGAATATCGGCTTGGAAAATATGAAGTCTCCGTTAGATTCAGGATATTAATATTAGAGACTTCTGAAAAATGAAATAATAAGCATGAAAAAATATTAGAGAATCTTCATTTCCTTTAAAATATTTTTTGTGATTTCAATTCTGGCTTTACCAAAATCTTTTTGATTTAGCAAGGAATGAAGATTTATTGCAAAAAAGTAAACATTTTCGTTTCTCTCAACGTAACCTACAAACCAGCCTGTTTGATCGGTTTCACTTTGTGCCCATCCGGTTTTGGCTCTTAATGTGTAATTATCTGTTTTCTCGTAAATCATTATCTCTTTTAGAATATTATAAGTTCTTTCTGAAAAAGGTAAGGTTTGGTTATAAATATTTTTTAAAAATTTAATCTGTTCATCGGCAGAAATTCTAATATCGCCATCAAGCCAAAATCTGTCAATTCCGCCGCTAATATTTTTATTTCCATAATTTATTGAATCTACATATTTCTGCATTCTTTCTTCGCCAATTCTTCTTGCAACTTCTTGATAATACCAGACTGCAGAATACTTAAAAGCAGTTTCTAAATTTTGATCTTGGTTGTGGGTTTCAATTTGGCGCTTCGCTCCGTCCCATTTCAATTCAAAATCTTTTCCGGTTATAACTCCGGTTTCTAATCCGATTAACGTATTTGGAATTTTAAAAGTTGATGCAGGAATAAATCGAGTTGCGCAGATTTCTTTATTATATCGGTAATAAGTATCCTTATTCAAATCAAACAAAACAAAAGAACCTTCAAAACCAGATTCTTGAAAATATTTATTCCACTCATTTTTGATAACTTCTGTTGATTGAGCGGAAAGAAAAGTTTGAAGAAGAAAGAAAAACAAAATTATTGATTTCATTAGTAAGCCAAATTTTTCTTTTTAAATTAACTAATTTTTCCAAAACAAGTTAGGAATGACTAATGAAAGTGGGGGAAAACTGCGGGATAGATCCGGCAATTACTAAAAATTGTAGATTTCTTTTTATTAGTTTTCCAATAATTTTTAAGGAATTTCCCTTGAATTTTATAGAATCTCCTTCGATTTTCAAGAAAAATCATGCTAATTTTATAAAATTTCCTTTGATTTTCAAAGAACATCCTTCAATTTTTGTAGAATTTCCTTTGGTTTTCAAGGACTTGCCTATGAATTTCAAAGGAATTTCCTTGAATTTTATAGAAGTCTCCTTATTTTTAATAGAATTGAGATATATTTTTAAGGGAACAGCTATAATCTTTGTAGGATTACTTTTGTTTTGAAGTAGTAAACTATTGTTAAATAATAACTTTGTTTTCTTTTATATTTAATATTTATATTTTGCTCATTAGCTAACTAGGGTTGAATATGAAACTATTATTTTCATTATTAGTTATCATTTTATTTACTTCTTGCTCAACAGAAACAAACAACAAAAGCGATTATTTCCCAATCAAAAGACATATGGAATGGAAATTTTTCGGAGAATATCAGCCAAATAAAGATAAACCAATGAAATATTTGGGTGAATTAAACTGGAAAGTAATAAGCAAAGAAGAAAATACTTATACTGTTGAACAAGCTTTCAATGGTATTCAAATAGTTTCTAATGGATATTCACTGGATACTTTAGATTTTACACCTCAGCCTTCTTATTTCTTAATTACAGTAAAAGATCATGGGTGGATTAGGATTCATGTATCTTTCTTAAATTTTGGCAGCGATTATATTGAAGTTAAAAATCTATTCCCCGATTATTATGAAGAAACAATAAAACTCACAACCAAAGATGGTAATATTACCTCAAATATCGATAATGAAATATTTTTGAAAAGAAATGTTGGCATTGTTGATTGGTTTGCAATTGCGAATGACTATCCGGGTGCCACTTGGAGATTTCAATTAATTGATTGCTATTTACCGTAATTATTTTAGAAGTTACTGCGGGAAAAATCCCGCAGTAACAAAAATTACAGATTTATAATATCGCTGTAAATTATATATGCCATTAAAAGAAGAAGAACAAAAAATCCCGCATTTTGAATTGCCATTTTCACTTTAATCGGCAATTCTCTTCGCATAATTCCTTCAATGCTAATAATTACAAAATGACCGCCGTCTAAAACCGGAAATGGAAGAATATTAATAATTGCCAAACTAAGACTTAGAAGAGCAAGAAATCTTAAGAAAGAAACAATTCCGGATTCTGCTGATCTTGCGGCAAATTGTGCAATTTTAACCGGACCACCAAAAACTTGTCCAAATTCTACACTTCCTTTAAAAACATTCTTCACCATTGCAAAAGTTAAATAAGTGTATTGCCAAGTGTTTGATAATGCTTGTGTCATCGAACCGATAAAACCATAGCTTTCATTTATTGTTGGACCAACATAAGTTTCACCGCTTAACATGATTCCAATTTTACCTTCTAAAACCGGAGTAACATTTGTAAAAACAGTATCTTCATTTCTTAAAATTGTAAGCGGAACTGTTTTTTCGGGATGAGAAGAAACAATATCAATCACCTGTTGAGATGAAATTAAATCAACATTGTTAAGCGAAAGGAAAATATCGCCCGGTTGAATTCCGGCATCTTCCGCGGGAGAATTTTTAACAACATCAGAAATAAACGGCTTGCTGTGTTCAACTCTTAAAAAATATCCTTGCTGGGCTGCTTCTTTCACTAAAGATGGTGCCACATTAAGCGTAACATTTTGACCATTTCTTAAAACATCAACATCAATCTGATCGCCAATATTTTCAATCATAAAACCATGGATTACTTGTTCCCAATTATTTACGGATTTGCCATTGATTGCGGTAATTTTATCATAATCATGAAAACCGGCTTCAGCCGCAAAACTTCCATCTGCAACACCAACAACGGTTGTAGATTCGATAATTTCTTTCCCGGTAAAGAAATTTATTCCCCATAAAATGGAAATAGTTAAAAGCAGATTCATTAAAACTCCGGCAGTAATTACAAATAATTTCTTTGGAGTTGATTTCGATCTGAATTCGTAAGGTTTTGGTTCTTGTTTTGCAAATTCCGTATCAAAACTTTCATCAACCATACCGGCAATTTTCACATAACCGCCAAGAGGAATTAAGCAAAGTCTGTAGTCGGTATTTCCTTGTCCATCCCAATCTTTAGATAGATCGCCAAAAGTAAACCCGGTTATTTTATTATATCCAAAAAGTCTTTTTCCAAATCCAATTGCAAAAATATCTGCACGCATTCCGGAAAGTTTTGCCGCAGCAAAATGTCCGAACTCATGAACAAAAACCAAAATTGCTATAGTTATTACAAAATATATTAGATAATCCATTATACTAGGGTACTCCTACTGTTACTGTAAAGAAAATCTCTTGTTTGACGATCACATTCAAAAATTGTTTCCAAATTTGGTTCTTTATGATTTTCAATTTTATCAAGAGCTAATTTTATTGTGTCTGCAATTTGCACAAATTTTATTTTTCTGCTTAGAAAGTTTTCAACAGCAATTTCGTTTGCAGCGTTCAAAATGCAAGGAGCTGTTCCGCCGTTTTCCATTACTTCATAAGCTAATTTTAAGCATTCAAATTTATTAAAATCCGGTTCAAAGAAAGTTAGATTTTGAATTTTTGCAAAATTTGTATCTTCATAACTGCTTTTTAATCTTTCCGGATAAGTAAACGAATATTGAATTGGAAGTTTCATATCGGGCATACTTAATTGCGCTTTTATTGAACCATCCACAAACTCAACCATTGAGTGAATTATTGACTGAGGATGAACTATGACTTCAATTTTTTCTTTGGCAAGATTAAAAAGCCAATGTGCTTCAATTACTTCTAATCCTTTATTCATCATTGAAGCTGAATCAATTGTAATTTTATTTCCCATTGACCAGTTTGGATGTTTCAAAGCCTGCTCAACCGTAACATTTGAAATTTCCGATTTCGAAAATTCTCTAAAAGGTCCGCCGGATGCGGTTAAAATTAATTTATTTATTTCTTTTTGATTTTCACCAACGAGAGCTTGAAAAATTGCACTATGTTCAGAATCAACAGGA
>SWCA01001614.1_pt1 | contig 13819 bp, 11 predicted proteins | sample 4692961 | NCBI WGS metagenome assembly SWCA01 (sample SAMN10267275, study PRJNA491770) | bioreactor metagenome | isolation source: DHS bioreactor inoculated with | place: Japan: off Shimokita Peninsula
TTTTTTGAACTCTTTTAACATGAGGTACCCTCCTTTTAATAATAAATATATGAGACGATGTTTTTCAAACTAAAACACGAACAAAAATATTTTAGATTCGAAAAAAACATCAATATAATACGAAATATAAATCGATGTGCAAGAATAATATTAGTAAATTGCTGATTTACTAATATTGAAATTATATTACACATTCTGCATTTTGTAAAGCGTATGAAAAAATTTTATTCAAAAAAACAGAATAAAAGAACGAATTTGCTAAAACTTATAAAAAATAAAAAGCCTAAGCTACTTTTGACTCAAAAGCAACTTAGGCAGGCATAAATGATTCCTATTTTATTTTATTTTTCATTTGTTTCAATGCAGTCAAGACACCTAATTTAGAATGAGAGTAAGTAAGACCTCCTTGAAAATAAACGGTATATGGAGATTTAATAGGCGCATCTGCACTAAGTTCAATGGAAGATCCTTGAACAAAAGCTCCTGCTGCCATAATTACATCACTATCGTATCCTGGCATAGCCCATGGCTCTGGTGTAACAAAAGAGTCAACAGGCGCTGCATATTGTATTCCTTTGCAAAAAGATATAATTTCATCCGGATTATTGAATTTTATAGATTGTATAATGTCACTTCTTACCTCATCATATTTCGGTAAGACTTCGTATCCTAAATCTTCGAAAAGTTTTGCACAAAATATGGCACCCATTAAAGCCTGAGAAACAATATAGGGAGCTAAAAATAAGCCCTGCATTACCGTTCTTGATGTGCCAAAGGTAAGACCACATTCTTTCCCTATTCCAGGAGATGTGAGTCTGTAAGAAATTAATTCAACAAGCTCTTTTTTTCCCACAATGTATCCTCCGGTTAAAGCGAGTCCTCCTCCGGGATTTTTAATTAAAGATCCTGCCATGATGTCCACACCTACATCTGTAGGTTCCTTTGTTTCTAAGAACTCACCATAGCAATTATCTACCATTACAATTAAGTCTTCTCTTACTGACTTTACAGTATTCACGATTTTTTGTATATCTTCTATGGTTAACGATTTTCTCCAGCTATAACCCTTTGATCTTTGAATTAAAACAAGCTTTGTTTTTTCATGAATAGATGCTTTTATTTTTTCGTGATCTGGATCTCCGTTTTCTAAAAAATCCACTTGTTTATAAGTAACGCCAAATTCCTTTAAAGATCCTTTTGAATCTCTTATTCCAATTACTTCTTCTAAAGTATCATAGGGTTTTCCTGTTGTAGATAATATTTCATCTCCTGGTCTTAAAATTCCTGTTAAACAAAGAGATAAAGCATGTGTTCCATTTACTATGATAGGCCTTACGATGGCATCTTCTGTATTAAAAACATACGAATAGATTTGCTCTACTTTTTCTCTCCCTATATCGTTATAGCCATAACCTGTAGTCCAATTAAAATGAATATCACTAAGCTTTGCTTTTTGCATGGCTTTTAAAACTTTATATTGATTATATTCTCTTATTTTGCTTATTTTATCAAACTGTTTTTTTATTGCTTTCTCTACCTTTTCAGAAAGATTAAATATTTCATCATCAATACCATAAAAATTAAATAACATTTCTTTTGTTTCTTTAAGCAATTAAATCACCCATTTCTAAAGTATTCTTTTAACAGTAGGATTTTATCATAAAGAAAAAGTATATTCAATTTTTTTGTAATGTGAGGTATAATTATGTATAAATACTTCGCATAAGATATGTTATGCGAAGTAAATGTAGATAATTTCACACAAATGGGGGTGGAAAGATGAATTATACTACAGAAGATCTGATACATAGCTTAAAACTCCGAAGAAAAATATTTCCTTGTGATATAAAAAACTATCCAAGGGAATTTAAAGACGGATTAGAATTATTTATAGATGCCTTAATATCTGCTCAAAAATCTATAAATACCATATTAGCCTATTATTTCGATTTAAAGACATTTTTTGATTACGTAATAAAAAACTATGAAGGAGTCGAATATCTTGCCGATATACGCCCGCTACAGCTTACGAAATTTTACACCTATTTACAAACGGAAAAGCAAAATTCTCATCAATCTATTATTCGTAAAAAAATGGTGCTAAATATCTTTTTTAAATATTTAATAGAACAAGGTGTTATTCTAGAAAGACAAAACCCTATATTAAAAGAGGAAGTGATAAAAACAAAAGTAAAAAATAAAATAAAAGCGCCTACTTATTTAGAAAAAGGAGAAGTAAAAAAACTTTTTCACTATATAAAAACAAAAGGAAAGAATGATTTTTATAAACTTAGAAATCTAAGTATATTTTCTTTAATGCTCTATACTGGACTTCGAATTTCAGAGATTATAAATATCAACCTAGAAGATATAGAATATGCTATGAATTATGAACTACTCATTTTAATGGGAAAAGGAAATAAAGAAAGAAAAGTTCCTATATTAAAAGAAGCGCTGATAAATGGACATCTACAATGTTTATTTGAATATTATGAAGAAAGAAGAAATCTAGATATTGGAGAAAAGGCTTTATTTATATCCAATAAAAAAAGAAGGATTACACCAAGGGCAATTCAAATGATGATAAAGGATTACGCTAAAGAAATAGATTTAAATAAAGATATTACGCCTCATAAGTTCAGACATACTTTTGCAACCCATTTAATAAAGAATGGTGCGGACATAAGAAAGGTTCAAGAACTTTTGGGTCATGCGTCTATTTCTACAACGCAAATTTATACCCATATAAAAACAGAAGATCTAAAAGATACTGTGAGAAATTTTAATATAGCCTTAGATGAAGGTATATAAAAATAGAATCTTTCCTAGGAAAGATTCTATTTTTATGAACTATAATTATTTTGTAAAACCAGTATTCGTATTGTTATTTAAATTAATATTTTTATTTGGAATAATAGTAGATATAGCATGCTTATAAATCATTTGTTGCTTTCCATCGTTATCAAGAACAATTATATAGCTATCAAAGCCTTTTACTAGGCCTTTTAATTGAACTCCATTCATTAAAAATATAGTAATTCCTATTTTTTCTTTTCTAGCTTGATTTAAAAATAAATCTTGTAAATTCAATGCGTTAGTTTTCACGAGTACCCCTCCTATATTTTTGACTATGTTTTACCTTAATTATTATTCTACAAAGATTTTAAATTTCCTTCAATGAAGGATAAAATTGCTAATTTTATTTCTTCTAGGCTTCCATATTTATCTAAATCAAACCATTTTGCCATAGAATATCTTTTAAACCAAGTAACTTGCCTTTTTGCATATCTTCTAGAATCTCTTTTTATAGTGTATATAGCTTCTTCTAAAGAATACTCTCCTTTTAGATATTTAATAATTTCTTTATACCCAATTCCCTTCATAGAAGTCATATTTTCATCATATCCCATAGACATAAGTTTTTTTACTTCTTGGATAAGACCTAATTTTATCATTATATCTACTCTTTGGTTTATTCTATCATAAAGATGATTTCTGTCTCGATTAAGGATGATCATGATTGGATGATAATCTTCATTTCGTTTCAAATCTTTTTTGAAGTCTCCCATCTTATCCTTACTTTCCATGCAAACTTCAAGGGCTCGAATAACTCTTTTTACATTATTAGGATGAATTCTATCTGCACTTTCAGGATCCAGCTTTTTTAGCTTATCATGGATATAATCTATCCCGTATTCATTTGCTTCTTTTTGCAGTTTTTCTCTTAAATTTTGATTGGAAATAGTGTTTGTAAAATCCATTTCATATAGCAGAGAATTTATGTAAAGACCTGTTCCCCCAGCTAATATAGGTATTTTTCCTCTAGAGTATATCTCCTTAATATACTTTTTTGCTCTTTCTTGAAATTCTGCTACAGAAAATTCGAAGCTAGGATCTACCTCATCAATCAAGTAATGCTTTATTTCCTGCATTTCTTCTTTTGTTATCTTAGCTGTACCAATGTCCATGTGGTTATATATCTGCATAGAATCTGCAGATATAATATCTGTATGCAGATGTTTTGCAATTTCTATGGATAAATCTGTTTTTCCTACAGCAGTTGGCCCAGCTATAATAATTAAAGGTATTTTATTCATCTTTCTCCCCCTTTTTTACATAATTCTTTTGAACATTTTTTCTATTTCGTATTTTTTCATCTCTACGATAATAGGTCTTCCATGAGGGCAAGTATAAGAATTATTACATTCCTTTAAGTTATTCAAAAGATTGTCTATTTCTATATTTTGTATTCTGTCATGAGCTTTGATTGCAGATTTACATGCCATGGTAGCTATTTTATCTTTTTTTAATTCATAGTTGTGAGAAAGATCATCTATATTATCAATTATCTCAAGTAAAAATTTTTCTGATTCAGGGCCACCAAATATATTTGGTACAGATCGTACTACAATAGAATTATTACCAAATAATTCAACTTCAAAACCAAATTTTTGAAATATATCTAATTTATTTTCTATCACTAACATATCTTTTTTTGATAACTCAAGAATAATAGGATCTAAAAGAATTTGACTTGAAATATCTTCTTGATGAAACTTTTTCATATATTTTTCATATAATATTCTTTCGTGGGCGGCATGTTGATCAATTAAAAACATAGATTCCTTATATTGAGAGATAATATAAGTATTAAAAAGAGTTCCAATGACGTTAAATTTAGGAAGTTGTTTTTTTTCTTCTTTTATAATAGATATATCTTTTTCATCTACAACAGGAGTTATGATTGTATTTTTTTCATAAGAATTTATGGGTACATTGGAAATATCCTTTTTTTGTTCATACACTTCTTCCTTTTCTTTCATTGTATCCATTAAATCTATTTGCTTTTCTATAATAGGTTTATCTTTGTACACGTCTTTATCTATATGGAAATTATTTAGTAAATCATCTCTATTGATGATATTATCTTTATCATAATGGATATAAGTTTGTTTATTTACACGTTTTTCCTTAATATCTTTTCTTTCATATTTAGGAATAAGAGATGATTGTAAAAGAAGGGAATTTATTTCTTCTTTTATCAGTTTAAATATTTTTTCTTCTTCTTCAAATTTTATTTCTAATTTTGTAGGATGAATATTCACATCTATTTTTCTAGGGTCTAAATATAAATTTAAAAAGCAGATAGCATGTTTATTGATAGGAACAATAGATTTATATCCTTCTAATATAGCATTTTGTATGAGCTTACTTTTTACATATCGTCCATTGACGTAGATATGTTGTAAAGATTTATTGCTTCTATAGATCGTATTATTGCCGATGAATCCATCTAATTTTAAATAGTCTGTTTGAATGCTTATGGGAATTAAATTGTCAGATATTTCTTTACCATATAGACTTCTTACTGCATTTTTCAAATTACTATCTCCAGGGGTAGTTAACATAATTTTATTATTGTTTATAAGTTTAAATTGAATGGCATTGTGACCAATAGAAAGTTTATTCACTATATCCGTTATGTGAATGGTTTCTGCACTAGAAGATTTGAGGAACTTTTGTCTAGGAAGGGTATTGAAAAATAAATCTTTTACAATAATTGTCGTTCCTAGTGCTGTTCCCACAGGCTCTTTATTGATTATATTTCCACCTTCTAGTGAAATTTTAGTTCCTATCTTTTCTTCATTCGTTCTTGATATTAATTCTATTTTAGAAACAGAAGCAATACTTGCCATGGCTTCTCCTCTAAAACCCAAAGAATGTAAATCATATAAATCATCTATTTTTATAATTTTACTTGTCGCATGTCTTAAAAACGATTTTTCTACTTCGCTAGAAGAAATTCCATCCCCATTATCTGTAATTCTTATAAGCTGCTTGCCCCCATCTTGTATTTCTATAGTAATTTTACTTGCATTTGCATCAATGGAATTTTCGACAAGTTCTTTTACTACAGAAGAAGGTCTTTCTACAACCTCTCCTGCAGCAATTTTATTAATGGTATAGTCATCTAATAAGTTGATTTTTTTTATCAAATCACATCATCTCCAATGGACTTTGCTTTATTTTGAAGGGCATATAAAGCATTCATGGCTTCTATAGGAGTCATATTTATAATATTTAAAGAAATAAGTTCCTTAAATAGCCCTTTTTTTTCTATGTTGTTAAAGCTGATTTGTTCCTCTTCTACTCTATCATTTTTATTTTTTGAATCCTTTTCCTCATAAGTAATTGCAATTTCAGGAGCAGTTCCTTTGTGTACAATATCATTTTCTTCTAAATCTTTTAGTATTTCATTTGCTCTATAAATAATTTCATCCGGAAGATCTGCAAGCTTTGCTACATATATTCCATAGCTTTGATCTGCTCCTCCTCTTACAATTTTTCTTAAGAAGATCACATCTTCTCCTTGTTCCTGAACGGCGATAGAATAGTTTTTAATGCCTTCATATTTATCTTCTAGTTCTGTTAGTTCATGATAGTGGGTTGCAAATAAAGTTTTACAACCTATAGTATCATTTACATATTCTACAATAGCCCAAGCTAAACTCAATCCATCATAGGTACTCGTTCCTCTTCCGATTTCGTCTAATATGACAAGACTATTTTTTGTTGCATTTTTTATAATATGAGATACTTCTGACATTTCAACCATAAAAGTACTTTGGCCTTGAGCTAGATCATCGCTAGCACCAACTCTTGTAAAGATTCTGTCCATAATAGGAATATTTGCACTTTCAGCAGGGACAAAAGAGCCGATATGAGCCATAAAACTAATCAAAGCAACTTGTCTCATATAAGTTGATTTTCCTGCCATATTCGGTCCTGTTATAATACCTATTTTTGATCCTTCTACGTTCAAAAATGTATCATTTGGAACAAAGTTTTCTTCTCCAATGATGTTTTCAATTACAGGATGTCTGCCATTTATAATTTCAAGAATCCCCTCTTTGTTTATATTGGGTTTACAGTAGTTGTTTTCATAGGCTATAGATCCTAAAGAATTTAAAACATCGATATGTGCAATGGTTTTTGCAACCTTTTGAATTCGATGAATATTTTTGTATATTTGATTTCGAACATTTACAAATAATTCATATTCTAAGTCTTTTATTTTTTCTTCTGCATTTAAAACTTTTTCTTCTATTTCTTTTAGTTCATGGGTAATAAATCTTTCTGCATTACTTAAGGTTTGTTTTCTTACATAATCCTTTGGTACTTCAAATTGCTTTAGATTTGTCTTTGTTATTTCTATATAATATCCAAATACTTTATTAAAACCAACTTTAAGGGATTTTATTCCCGTTTTTTCTTTTTCTTTTTGTTCTATTTCTTTAATAATTTGCGCACCGTTTTTTGTAAGATTTCTAAGCTCCATAATTCTCTCATCATAGCTTGATTGAATTATATTTCCATCTTTTAGGGTAAGGGAAGGTTCTTCAAGAATAGCACTTTCAATCAAAAAATGTATATCTTTTAGTTCGTCAATTTCTTCTATAAATATTTTAAGATATTGGGTATTAGATTGAGATAGTATATTTGTGATGTTTGGTATTCTGTTTATAGAATCTTTTAAATTAATCATCTCTTTAGGATTTATCTTTTCAAAAGCCACTTTTCCGCAAAGTCTTTCTATATCATAGATATTTTTCAATTGTTCAGATAAATCTTCTCTTAACTCAAAATCATTTTTTATTTCTTCTATAAATTGAAACCTTTTTTCTAATTTTTCTTTATTAATTAAAGGCTGCTCAAGCCATTTTCTTAAAAGTCTTCCTCCCATAGCCGTACTTGTTTTATCTAAAACATGAAGAAGTGATCCTTTTTTTTGTTTGCTTCTTATAGTCTCCGTAAGCTCTAAATTCATTCTTGTGAATAAATCAAGAGCCATATAATCCATAGCTTGATAGACATGAATACTACTTATATTAAAAGTAATTTGTTTTTGTGTATGATAGATATAATTTAAAAGCTGTGATAGACTATAATTTATTTCAATAATATCTATAATATTCAAGTTATCAAGATATTCTTTTGAGAAATACTGAAAAAGAACATCTTCTTCTATGGAAAATGTATGGATGGATTCTTTATTTAAATAGATATTATTTAAGAGAGCTATTTTTTCTAATTTTTCATGCAAAGAAATATCATTATATATTATTTCTTTTGGAGAAATCTTTGCTAATTCTTCTATTAATCTATTTTCTTTAATGCTTGTTGTATAAAGTTCCCCAGTTGTAATATCTACATAAGAAATTCCTATCTTTTCATCTTTTGTATAAATAGACATAAGGTAATTATTTTTTTTAATATCTAATAGATTTTCTTCCATTACTGTTCCAGGGCTAACCACTCTTATTACATCTCTTTTTACAATTCCTTTTGCCATGGCAGGATCTTCTATCTGTTCACATATAGCAACTTTATATCCATTTTCTATGAGTTTTGAAATATAATTTTGTGAAGAGTGATAAGGAACACCACACATAGGTGCTTTCTCTTCAAGACCGCAATTTTTCCCAGTCAATGCAATTTCCAAAACACGAGAAGCAATAATAGCATCCTCAAAAAACATTTCATAGAAATCTCCAAGTCTAAAAAATAAAATTGCATCTTTGTGTTTATTTTTTATTTCCATATACTGTCTCATCATTGGTGTTAATTTATTCAAATTCAATCCCCCTATCTAATTGTATAAAGTTTATTGAACAGCAATACCATTTAAAGAAAAGGATTTTGCCTCTATAATTTTTACATTTACAAGCTTTCCAATTAGATCTTTACTTCCTGTGAAATTGACTAATTTATTTTCTCTTGTTCTTCCCATTAATTTATTTTTATCTGTTTTACTTTCTCCTTCTACTAGAACTTCTACTATTTTATTTTCATAAGCCACGTTTTTTTCTCTACTGATTCTATTAACTACCTCTAGTAGCCTATTAAACCTATCATGTTTTACCTCTTCTGGGATTTGATTTTCCATAGTAGCAGCAGGTGTACCTTTTCTTATGGAATAGATAAAAGTAAATGCAGAATCATATCTAACTTTTTCAACCACATCTAATGTATCTAAAAAGTCTTCTTCTGTTTCTCCTGGGAAGCCAATCATTAAATCCGTGGTTAGGGCAATAGTCGGAATTTCTTTTTTTATTTTTTCTATTAAGGATAGATAGTCTTCTTTCGTATATTTTCTATTCATAATCTTTAATATGTTAGAACTCCCAGCCTGTATTGGAAGATGTAAAGACTCACATACTTTTTTACAATCTTTCATTGCATAAATTAAATCATCAGATAAATCTTTAGGATGAGAAGTCATAAATCTGATTCTTTCTATACCGTCTATCTTATCTAGTTCTTTCAGAAGATTTGAAAATGAGAAATTAGTATTTAAAGTATTTCCATAAGAATTTACATTTTGGCCAAGGAGGGTTATTTCCTTTGTTCCATGAGAAGCAAGATCTTTTACTTCCTCAATTATATCCCTAGGGTCCCTGCTTCGTTCTCTTCCTCTAGTATAAGGAACAATACAATAAGTGCAGAAATTATTACATCCATACATAATATTTACAAAGGCTTTAAGTTCGTATTTTCTCTTACTCTCAAGACCTTCCACTACTTCTCCATCTACATCCCAGACATCTACTAATATTTCATCAGATTGCAGAGAATCAGAAAGGAGTTGTGCAAATTTATAAAGATTATGGGTTCCAAATACTAGATTGACATGTTTATATTTTTTCTTTATTTCTTCAACAACATGGGGTTGTTGCATCATACAACCACATACAGCAATTACAAGGTTTGGATTTTTTTCTTTTAAATGCTTTAAGTGTCCTAGATTCCCGTATACTTTAAGCTCTGCATTTTCTCTAACTGCACAAGTATTGTATATAATCATGTCCGCATCTTCTATAGATTCACTTTCTTCATACCCCATTTTTAGAAGCATTGCAGATAATTTTTCTGAATCATGTTCATTCATTTGACAACCATACGTAACAGTGAGATGTTTTTTCCTCCTCCCAGTCATTTCAAAGTATCTATCATTTTGCTCCCTAATCATTTCTATATATTTATCCTGCTCTTGTATCTTCTCTATAGGAACGTGTATTTGTTTTCTTTTACTCATGGTAATTCCTCCTCGATTTGTATACTATTTATATGTCTTTTTAAGATTCAAATTTTATTATATCAAAAGTATACACAAAAAAGAAGAGAATAAACGGTATTCTATGTATTTAATTAAAAATCATTTTCTATTGAAAATCTTTATACATAGTATTTCATAAATTTTAATATTTTTCTACATTATATATAGAGGTTTATTGTATTAGTTATATACTAGATAGTTTGCAAAATAAAAATAACCCCTATAAACATATAGAGGTTGTATATTGTGGACCTGCGTCAATAATGTAGACACAAATAGTTTAACTTTTTTGCTATTCATCAGGCTACTTCATGAGCAGCCTGTGGTGTCATATAATTTATAGAACTATGAATTCTTCTTCTATTATACCAAGCCTCTATATATTCAAAGATTGCTTTGCGGGCAGCCTTGAAATCATAGTATTTACAATGATTAACTTCTTCTTTTTTTAATATAGAATGAAAAGACTCTATACAAGCATTATCATATAGATTTCCTTTTCTACTAAACGAATGAAGGATTTGCTTTTCTTTTAAAAAATCCTCAAACTTCTGACTTGTATATTGGGTGCCTAAATTACTATGTAGAATGATGCCTTGTGTTGAATTAACATTTAAACAAGCATTTTTAACTGCTTTTATAACAAGTTCTGATGTCATAGATAGATCATATGAATAACCTATAATTTTTTTACTGTGAAGATCCATAACTGATGCAAGGTAAGTCCAACCATCTTTAATTGTGTAAATATACGTGATGTCGGAGCACCATTTTTGATTAATTCCAGTGGTACTAAAATCGCGGTTCAAGAGATTTTTTTTATCTTCAGCTTTTACTTTTTCTGAATAGTAACGGAATTTTTTAATGACAATAGATTGGATGTTCATTTGCTTCATATATCGCTGTACGCGCTTAAGACTAATTTTTTCACCATTATCAATTAGTATTTTATGAATTTTCGGAGCACCATAGCGTGCTTTGCTTAATGACCAGATTTTTGTAATTTCATTTTTTAATCGGTTAACTTCTTTGTCATGATTATAAGACACGTCAATAAGAGCCTTATAGTAGGTACTTCTAGCAAATTTTAAGGCTTTACATATAAGTTTTACAGTATATACCGATTTGTATTTTTCAATAAAAGCAACGATTTCTTCTATCGTTTTCTTGCGAATATGGCGGTAGCTTTTTTTAAGATTTCATTTTCCATTTCGAGTTCAGCAATACGTTTTTTCATTTTTTCGTATTCCTTAGCATTAATTTCTTTCTCCTCAGTTACTTTTACTGGAGAAAGCTCCTTAATCCACTTATAAATCGTCACATTAGCTACGCCATACTCGCGACTGAGGTAGGTAACGGAACTACCTGCATGATACAAGTCGACTATTTGTTGTTTGAATTCATCTGAATAGCGGATACCATTTTTGGACATTGTTTAACACGCACCTTTCATATAAATATTTTAATGTGTTAAACTTTTCGTGTCCACACTTATATACTAACACCACTTAGCATAGTTTTTTACATTTAAATAGTTTCATTAAAAAAATAATTATTTAAATCCTAAGAAATAGATGAATAACTTTATTTTTCAATTTTGCGTTCAAATATAATTTCATACTCTGTAGGCTTTCCATGGGAATTATAATGCATAGGTAATACTTGTACCAATCTCCAACCGTCTTTAGCATATTCATCTATTATTTCATGATGATTGGCGTTTGTAAGCAAACCGCCTAAAGTCGCTTTAACATATTTATACTTATACATATTTATCACCTCTTTATAGACCAGATATTTATAAAAATGTTATATGATTCTTAATGAATAATATTTTATAATTGTTCATTATTATTATATCTTAAGTATAAATTGAATACCAATATTTTCAATTATCATAATATAATAGATTAAATTCTATCTTCAATTTTGGTATTCGGTTTTTCATATATTTTTGTATGTATAATGACTTTAATTTAATAAAAAAGGATTATTTTATGTTTACATCGAATATTAGTTCTATAGAAATGGTAAATGGCAATATAGAAGTACATTTTATAGATGTGGGAAAAGTATAATGATAATCCATTTTTTCTATTTTCTTCATGAAATTCTCTCTTTTTTATTTTCTGGAAGCTGTAATATAAGTTTCATTCTAAATATAAAAAAATCCTGCACAATTCAAAGGCGATTTCTTGAAATTCTTGCAGGATTTATATAAATATTTTACAATTATTTATTTTTCAATAATTACAGGTTTTTAAACGATTTCTTTAATAACCGATGTGCTTATTAAGCTCCATCAAATTATTTCCGTTATTTCTGCCATGGCTATAACCTTGTCAACATAAATTTTTTGAATCTAATTTTTTTATCAAAACTTGTTTTTATATTCTCTTAAGCAAGTCAGAGCGTGAGGTTCATTTCCTTCAGGTGTTGAGTTATCCTCTAACCAATCATCTATTGATTTTATATGCTTTTTCATAACTGTTTCAGCATAATTTTCCCAATATTCTTTATAGAATCTTAGTTTAGTTTTTACAATATTTAAATTAGTTTGTCTTGATGTACTTTTTCCGCTGTGTTCTTTCAACGCTACAGAAGAATAGTATATATATATTTTAATCTCATCTTTTAATTCTAATGTATTTTGTACAAATAAATTTTCACATTGCTTAGTGTCTTTTCGAGATGTAGCTGATTTAGTCAAACTAATTAAACTCTTTCTAATTTGTTCTTTATTCGAAGAATCAATTCCCTCATAAAGATTTACTATATCATCTATAGCTTTATCCCAATTTTTTTCTTTTCTCTCATATTTAACAGCATCGGAAATTTCTATGTGGAAAAATGGGCATCTCAAAACTTCACTAATATATTTATTATATGCTTGAAGATTACCTTCTTTTAACGGTTGTATAGGATTGAAATTAGCTTTAATTCTAGCCATATCTAATATAGTAGTACAGCCAGAGGCTGGAGTTTCTTTAAATTTTTTTAATAATTTTTGATACTCCTCTTCAGGCATGCTTACAACATTTCCATTTTTAGGAATTATTTTTTTTATTTCTAAACTCTTTTCTTTTTCTTTATCAACTTCAGTGCCAATTACGATAGCATTTGATTGAACAGCTATTTGCGGAGAAGAAAAAAACTTATTAGTTATATTTTCAATAGAATCAATGTTTTGCGGTTGTTTTGGGTCAAATATTTCACACCAAGCTTTTATTGTTTCTAAATTATGCATTTAAATAAGTCCCCCCTTTATTTTTTAAACGTTAAATTATATGAAATAAAAATAATATAATTACTATAAATTTTTTCATTCAAAACAAAATTTCCTAATGCGCTTCTTTTCTCTACTAAAAATCATCTCTTTCTATCATTTCTTTATCTAATTTAAAATCTTCTTTATCTTTCTTAAGAATTAATTCCCCTGAAGGTAAAGAATATTTTCTTTATGTTTTTAGGTGTTTAATTGAAATGGAGTGATAATAAGATAAGTGCATTAAGGTGTACCCATTGGCATCTCGTACTTTCTAGATATTAGAGAGTGAAAGACACATAATAAAGAGTTTTTTATTAGATATACTTTATCATAATATAGAATATTTTGCATGTATTATAAAGCAGCAGAGTAGTGAATACTTTTTTGAAATAATAATTATAAAGGAAGATACATCTCAAATTGTTCTATGTTTT
>SWCA01008734.1_pt1 | contig 13801 bp, 4 predicted proteins | sample 4692961 | NCBI WGS metagenome assembly SWCA01 (sample SAMN10267275, study PRJNA491770) | bioreactor metagenome | isolation source: DHS bioreactor inoculated with | place: Japan: off Shimokita Peninsula
AAAGTATGGAATATGGGCAGTTTGATGCCACTGGCTCAAATCTCGTATCAAACCGGGCTTATTATTCAGGGCAATTCAAAAAAAGAAGATATTATTAACACAAATAATTCTTGGAAAGTTGGGGTTGACGAAGCCTATTCGTTTTATAAAATTGTAATCCTTAATCGCTTTTATGCGGCAGGGCCGGGTGAAAAATTCATAGGTAAACTTCACCCATTCAGTTGGGAAACAACCGTAAATTCCGATTGGAAAAATGCAAAAGAAGTGGAAAGTGGCAAAAGTTTTAAAAGCCTTTCGTCAACGGGAAAACCCAAAGGCCGTCATTTGTATCCAACTGCGCTTCCTGCCATGGAAGCTACTTTGCAATCCTTCAAATCGGTGCGTAAAGTTGAAGGTGTTGCCAATGCCGATGCGCTGATAAGAGGTACTGCTGCGGTAATTATTCCGGCCAACTCGAAGGCTAAAATTTTGTTGGATCACGGGAAGCTCACCACAGCATATCCGCAACTTTTGTACAGCAAAGGGGCTGGCAGTTCTATTAAAATTACCTATGCCGAAAGCTTGTTTATTCCGAAAGATGGTAAACCGACTGCTCATAAAGGAAATCGTAACGACATTGAAGGCAAGGTGATGTTAGGAAATACTGATATTATTGAAGCTGATGGTGGAGATAAACGCTTATTCGAACCACTTTGGTGGCGATGTTTTCGTTATGTGGAGCTAGAAATTTCGACTAAAAACGAAGCCTTAGTTTTACACAAATTCGAAAGTGAATTTACAGCTTATCCTTTAAAGTTAAAAGCCGATTTTAAATGCGATAACCCCATGCTCAAAGAGATATTTGATGTGGCCTGGCATACGCAACGTTTGTTTGCGGGAGAAACATTTTACGATACTCCTTATTACGAGCAGCTGCAATATACGGGCGATACCCGCATTCAGGCCTTGATTGCTGCTTATGCTTCGGGCGATACCTTGCTTTGGAAAGACGCCATCATGGATTACCATGATTCGCGTTTTCCTTTCGGACTGACGCAATCGCGTTATCCAAATAGTCAAACACAGATTATCGCTCCATTTTCGTTGGTATGGATAACTATGGTACACGATTATATGATGTATGCCAATGACGAAGCATTTATTCAACGTATGCTTCCTGCTGTTCTTGATATATTGGTTTGGTTTGATGCCCGAATGCAAGCCAACGGCATGCCCGACAAAGTTGAAAGCTGGCTGTTTATCGACTGGGTTGATGGTTGGTCATTGGGTTATCCTCCGTTGGATAAAGACAAGAAGAACTCTGCCGTACTTGGAATGCAATATGTATATACGCTACAAAAAGCGATGCAGATTTTCGAGAATTTAGAACTGCCTGGCTTGAAAAAACAATGGGCGGCAAAGGCCGAAAAAACACAAAAAGCAATTGTCGATTTATGTTGGGACGAGCAAAAGAAAATGTTGGCCGATACGCCCGAAAAAAGGAGTTTTAGTCAGCATGCCAATATCTTTGCTGTTCTTGCAAACACCTTCGACAAGGCTAAGCAGCAGGAATTGATGTTGCACATATTAAACGATAGTGCCATTGCGCAAAGCACCTATTATTTTGATTTCTACAAAGTTGAAGCCATGAAAAAAGCCGGACTTGGTAACTTATATGTAGAAACCTTGAAGCCTTTAAAAGCAATGATTGACAATGGTCTTACTACTTTGGTTGAAAAACCAGATCCTACACGATCCGATTGTCATGCCTGGAGTGCTTCGCCCGTGTTTTATTACTTTACACTGATATGTGGAATTGAACCTGCTTCGCCCGGATTTGATGAGGTACGTATTGCACCGCAGTTAGGAGATTTAAAATGGGTTGAAGGAGTTATGCCGCATCGTCTTGGAGAGATCAAAGTCAGCTTGAATCAAAATAAGAATAATAAAATCTCAGGCACGATAACGCTTCCTGAAGGGCTGCCAGGCACTTTTGTGTGGAAGGGAGAAAGTATAATATTAAAGAGTGGAGTGAATAAAATAAACTGCAAGTAAAACATTCGATATGATCAATATGAAATCAAGGCCTTACCTTTTAATTCTGCTAATCATTAGTGTGAATATTTACCATGTGCAAGGTCAACCATTGAGCGATAATGGGTTTGTAGAAATATTTGATGGTAAATTATTGGAAAACTGGAAAGGAGATTCAATCTATTGGAATGTTGAAAACGGTTGTTTAGTCGGGACGGTTACCCCGGAAACAATCTTAGAAAACAACACTTTTATTGTGTGGCAGGGGGGACAACCTGACGACTTTGAACTTAAATTGGAGTACCGTATCTCAGACTCAGGTAATAGCGGCATAAATTACCGTAGTACCTATTTAGAAGGCAGACCATACGCCTTGCGCGGTTATCAATGCGATATTGATGGCAAGAACAGATATACAGGGCAAAATTACGAAGAGAAAAAACGTACAACACTTGCCTATAAAGGAGAGAAGGTGTTATTATCTGCACCTGATAATCCAGAAGTGATGAATAACATTCGGAGCAATGTAGAGAAGAATTGTTGGCAAACAAGAGAGGTGGTAGGTCAATTGGGCGACATAGAAACCTTAAATGTTAAGATAAAGAACAATGATTGGAATCAGATCCATTTGATAATTAAAGGCAACAGGTTGATGCACTATGTCAATGGAACTTTAATGAGTGATGTAACAGATAATGATACCATTCATAGAACCATTAAAGGATATATTGGAGTTCAGGTACATGTTGGGCCTCCAATGAAGGTCGAGTTTAAAAATATTAGGTTGAAAGAATTATAAATAGTGAAACATATTACAACGGTATTTATAGTCATAATTATGGGCATCACTTGCTGTGCACAGCAAACAATAAGTGATGGTTTAGACCAAAACTTCCATAACCCGCCAGCTTCGGCCAAACCCATCACCTGGATGCATGTGATGAGTGGGAATATGAGCAAGGAGGGGATGACCAAAGACCTGGAGGATATTGCTGATGCAGGGATTGGAGGAATCATTCTTTTTAATGTCACCCACAACATACCCAATGGGCCGGTTGATTTTAACTCACCTGAGGATATTGAGATGAAAGCCCATACGGCGGCAGAATGTGAACGCCTGGGCTTGAGCTTTGGTATTCATAACTGCGATGGTTGGACTTCCAGCGGTGGCCCTTGGGTGCCCGTAGAACATTCCATGAAACAGGTAGTTTACCGTGAAATGATAGTGGATGGTGGAGAAATAGATATGTTTCTTCCGGGAGCATCGTACTGTGGTGGTTTTTATGAAGACATTGCCACCATTGCCTATCCGGCCTTAGCCTCCGAAATATCCGATGCTGAAGACCGCCCTGAAATGAGCTGCTCAAATAACGATTTCGATCTCAATATTGTCACCAATGGTAAGATTGATGAGCGCTCAGAGTTGAAGGTAAAGCCCGGAGAAACGGCCTGGATTCAGTGGGATTATGAACAGCCCGTAACCATTCAGTCCTTTATGTTAAAATCAGAAAATCAGCGCACTAAAATTAAAGGTTCGCTTTTGGCGGAAGGAGAAGAGCCCCGAAGACCATCATTTTTCTTACAAACGTCGGATGATGGGGTGCATTTTACAAATGCTGAAAAACTGGATCTTATGCGCCACGGAAAATATTTTTATACCATCGATCAGGTGTTTGAAGGGATAACAGCACGCTATTTTCGTTTTGTGACCGACTTTGCCCTCGATATTGAAGAAGTCACTTTGAGTGCTACCCGTCGTTATGACAATATGATAGCACGAACCTCCATTCGTCGCACCAATAATGGCGCATTGCCTAAGATTAAAGATCCTGAGCAGGGGATGATTATTAAAAAGGAAGATATCCTGAACCTATCAAAAGATGTTGATGGCCAAGGGCGTATTAAAACAACACTTCCCGAAGGCAAATGGACCATTATGCGTGTGGGATACACCACCACTAATGCCATTAACGATCCGGCTTCTATTGTGGGTACGGGATATGAGGTGGACAAGTTTAGCCGCAAATCGTTCAAACTCTTTTATGATGGCTATGTGCAAAAAGTGGTGGATGCCGCCAAGGCAGTAGCACCCAATGCCATGCAATGGGTTGAAATTGATAGCTACGAAGTAGGCAGCCAAAACTGGACAAAGGGTTACGAAAAGCTATTTCAAGAGCAATTTGGATACAATATTATTGACTTTTTGCCCTTATATGCCGGTCGTTTTATTGACAATGGCGAAAACACTGAACGGGTGTTGTGGGATATCCGCAATTTCAATAGCCAGTTGATGTGTGAGAGTTATTTCGACTACTTTACCGAACTCTGCCATAAAGACGGACTTAAAAGTTATGTGGAGCCTTATGGAAATGCGGGTTTTAATACTTTAGATGCATCACGCACCGCCGACTTTACAATGGGTGAGTTTCACCTTACGCATAAGTATATGACTGGCGAAGCTATTTCTGCCGGCCATATTTATGGGAAGAATATCATTTCTGCAGAGGCTTTTACCTCAGGATCAAACCGGAATTATAGCTGGGTACCCTCTGAATTTAAACCTATTGGTGATAAGGCGTGGGCCTTGGGGATTAATGAATTCTGCTTTCATCGTTTTGCGCATCAGCCCAATACGCACGTCAAACCGGGGATGACTATGAGCGGATTTAGCTCCAACATAGACCGCACACAAACGTGGTGGTACAATGGCGGCAAAGCGTGGTTTACCTACATTGCTCGTGGGCAATATTTATTGCGTCAAGGGGTGCCGGTATCCGATTTGTTGGTTTTTGTGGGCGATGGTTCACCCAATACCACAGTATCACGCAGAGGGCTCGGTAATTTACCCAACAGCATCAATTACGACTGTGTAAATTACGATGTGCTGAAAAATAGGATTAGTGTAGAAGATGGGCAGTTGGTATTGCCCGAAGGCACAACTTACCGTGCTTTATTTCTAAGCAATATTCGCGAAATGCACCTTACTACCCTTCAACGCTTGGCTGAATTGGCCGAACAGGGTGTCATTATTATTGGAGGCAAGCCCCACGATTTGGGAGGTTACACGCCTAACGAAGAGGATAAAGCAGTGTTTAATGCTTTGGTAGAAAAAATTTGGAGTCAAGCGACCACCATTACACAAGTTTACTGGGATAAGATCTATCAGCAATTTAGCCTTCCAATTGATTTAACGATAAAGGACGGAGCGAATATCAACTACGCGCACCGTAAAACCGCTACTGAGGATATCTACTATTTTTATAACCCTAAAAAAGAGGCCTACACTTACTCGTGTACCTTTAATGTGGATGGTAAAATACCTGAATTATTTAATCCTACAACAGGAGAAATAACACCCTTGGCGGCTTTTGAACACCATAATGGACAAACTAAAGTAGCCGTACCTATGAATGCCGAAGGGGTTGCCTTTGTGGTATTCAGAAAATCATCAGAGGGTGCAGAAAGTGTTCGGGTATCATCAATGCTGGGTCAGCCCGAACTTGCATTGACTTTAGATGAGAATAAACAACTCAACATAATTGCTGATAAAGCGGGAGCTTACGACCTAAACTTTAATAACGGAGATGCTCAACAAATTGAAGTAACTACAATTCCTGACCCTATAGTTATTGATGCCGACTGGCAAGTGACCTTTTCAGATTTAAAAGCAGGATCAAAAACGCTGACTTTCCCAGAGCTTATTGATTGGACAAGTCATGCCGAGGAAGGGATTAAGCATTATTCGGGAACGGCGATTTATAAAACGAGCTTTAAATTCGATAAAAAACAACTTGTTGCTAATCATAAACTCGTACTTGATTTAGGCAAGGTGCATGAAATAGCCCAGGTGTTTTTAAATGGCAAAGATTTAGGGGTGATTTGGAAAGCACCTTATACACTTGATGTTACTTCTGCACTAAAAGCAGGTGAAAATGAATTGCGCATTGAGCTCACCAACCAATGGGCCAATCGCTTAATCGGCGATGAAAACTTTCCTAACCTGACGGGCTATGACATTACACCACAGATCAATGCCCCACTTACGGCAAAAGATCCTCATTTAACCTTGATAAATCGGTATAAAATGGTGGATTGGTACGTCAATAACGAACCAGCACCTTTAGGGCAACGCTCTACGTTTTGTACATATCCATTTTATGTCAAAGGGGATAAGCTACTGCCGGCAGGATTAATAGAACCGGTAAAGATAAAAAGACTTCAGATAGTAAAGGTGGAGTAAGGAGTGATTAAGAATGCTGAGGGTGTGAAAAACAAAGAATAATTTAAACAGAACGATATATGAAAGAAGAAATAACGTATTCTAAACTTGTTGTTTTAATTTCTGCGTTTTTATTTTTAACAGGATCAGCAAAAGCACAAGAGGGTACCAGCACAAACCTACACAATGCACAGATGCAAACTAGTTGGTTAGAGCAAAACTTTAAAAACCCACCACCATCAGCCAAAGCACGTACCTGGTGGCACTGGATGAATGGGAATGTTACAAAAAAGGGAATTACTGCCGATTTGGAGGCGATGAAAAGTGTGGGTATTCAAGAGGCTCAAATATTTAACACCAGTTTAGCTGAGCTCCAGGGACCAGCAACTTATTTAAGCGACGAGTGGTTGGAGCTATTTCAATTTGCAGCATCAGAAGCCCAACGTTTGGGGCTTGAACTGGCATTTCACAATGGTCCCGGCTGGTCTTCAAGTGGTGGCCCTTGGATAACGCCCGAACAGGCCATGCAGGTGCTTGTTTTTAGCGAAGTGGTGGTTGAGGGTGGTAGAACGTTTAATGACTCTTTGCCTCAACCCGAAACCCGCTTAAACTATTACAAAGACATTGCCGTACTCGCTTTTCCGAAGCCTAAAAGTGATGAACGCATCGATGACCTGGATATTAAAAACCTCTCGGACAGAGTGCGCAACCACCTTGCCCCGGATGCAAAACCGATTCCTGCATCTGCTTTGGTGCATCAATCGGATATCATCGATTTAACAAATAAAATTTCAGCTGATGGGATGCTGAAATGGAATGCCCCTGAAGGTGACTGGATTATTTTACGCATGGGCCATACACCAACAGGCAAAAAGAACATCTCTGCGCCCTTTGGTGGACAAGGTCTGGAGTGTGATAAAATGAGCAAAAAAGCTGTGGATGTATTTTGGAATGCCGGAATCAGCCCAATCATCGAAAAGCTGGATACTTTGGTTGGTTCAGTCTTTACAAATTGTTTGATTGATAGTTACGAGGTAGGAGCCACCAACTGGACTCCTGGTTTTGCAAAAGAGTTTAACCGACTTCGTGGATACGATTGTTCCTTATTTATACCGGCGCTGGCAGGTTATTATGTTGAAAACGGGGAAGTATCGGAACGTTTTCTCTGGGATTTCCGCCGAACGATTGGTGACTTAATTGCTGAAAATTATTACGCTTATTTTCGTGATAAATGCCATGAGCATAACATGAAATTCTCGGTTGAGCCCTATTGGGGACCATTTGATAATATGCAGGTTGGGGCGACTGGCGATATTGTAATGTGTGAATTTTGGAGTGGCGAACTGGCCTTTTTCGATTCGCCCAAATTTGTGGCTTCCATTGCCAATTTGAATGGCAGTTCGATTGTTGGCGCCGAAGCTTTTACCGATATGGGTGGATGGACACGGCATCCGGCAAACTTTAAGGCCATTGGAGATATGGCTTGGGCGCAAGGTATCAACCGCTTTATTTTTCATAGCTACGTTCATCAGCCATGGGATTTAGCTCCCGGACTAACTTTAGGACCTTTCGGAATTGATTTTAATCGTTTAAATACTTGGTGGAATCAAGGTAAAGCATTTCTGGATTATATAGGTCGAGGTCAGTTTCTTCTTCAGGAAGGTAAAAGTTTCTCTGATATTCTGGTTTTTACGGGAGAAGCGTCGCCCAATGATGGTTTGCTTATGCCAGAGCTAAAAGCTTCGGGTTACGATTATGATTTAATTGGCACAAATAAAATAGACTTATTAACTGTAGAAGGTGGACTGATTTGTACTCCCGTTGGTGGAAAATACCAAGCCTTAGTATTACCTGAAACTAATTGGTTAACACCGGAAACATTAAAAATAATTGGAAAACTGGCTAAGTCGGGAGCAAAAATAGTTGGTTCAAAACCTCAAAAATCACCCAGTCTTCAAAATTATCCTGAATGCGATAGGCAGGTTGAGCAATTGGCGGAAAAATTATGGGATGCGGGCTTGATAAAAGAGGGCTCTATTTTAGATGAGCTAAAAAATGGAACACTTCCTCCGGACTTTTCAATCGAAGAAGGAAGCCGGGAGAATATGGATTATATCCACCGAAAAACAAAAGACGCAGACATCTATTTTGTTGCCAGTTCACGAAAAGAAAGCCGGGTGGAACGATGTCGTTTTCGGATAGCTGGTAAACAGCCCGAATTGTGGAATGCAGAAACAGGTGAAATAACAAAGGCCACAGTGTGGAAGGATAATGGCGATGGAACCACAAGCGTTCGCATTCCATTGGAGTCGGAAGGTTCCGTTTTTGTTGTTTTCAGAAAACCAATCGGCACCAAGAGTCATATTGAAAGCATCGCAATGGAACTTCAAAAACCCAAAGCATATCCGCTTCCAAATTTAAAAATTAGTAAAGCTGAATACGGAACATTTTTACCGGATGGTTTAGTTGATGTTACTGAAATTGTTGCAAACAGTATTCAAAACAATATATTGAATGTTCGTGCAAGTCGTGAACTTTGTTCATGCGACCCGGCACCGGGATACAAAAAGGAGTTGCGCGTAGAATACCAAATGGGTGATGTTCGTTTGGAGAAAAATGCGATGGAAAAAGAGTCGCTTCAAATTGATGCCACCAATCAGGGAGAATTTAAAATCCTGAAAGCCGTATTTGGAAAATTTGAAAGAGGAGTGTCTGGGATCCCTCCAAATGAACCCGTTTATGATATAACGGAAGATGTAAAATCGATTGTTGCTTCGGGAGTTTTGGAAATTCCTGCAAACGATAGCTACGTTGATGAAATGTCCGATAAGGTTAAAAAGAAAGCACTGCGATTGGTTTATTCCACAAATGGAGAGGAAAAAACGAATACTGTTTCTGATGGTGGTACAATAAAACTAACCCAAGCTACTTCAGAACCCAATTTGGATTACAAAAATGGTAAAGCCATTTGGCGAACTCCTTATCCGGGAGAATTGGTTTATACGACTTCTACTGGGAAAACAGAAACACTAAAAGTCAATTCTGTTCCAAAACATGTTGAATTAAGCGGTGCTTGGCAGCTTCAGTTTCCTAATGTTGTGGAAACAAGCTTTGATAAACTGATTTCCTGGACAAAATCTGCTGATGATAACATTCGCTACTTTTCGGGTACAGCAACATATACAAAGGAGTTTCCGGTTTCAAAAGATATGATGAAGGGCGAAACGTCATTTGAAATAGACTTAGGTAGCGTAAAAGAAATTGCCGAAGTAATCCTGAATGGAAAGAACCTTGGCGTGTTATGGAAAGCTCCCTTTCGGATTAATATTGATGATGCAGTAAAAGAAGGTACAAATACGCTGGAAATAAAAGTTACCAACCTATGGCCTAACAGGTTAATTGGCGACGAGCAATTGCCAATAGATTTTGAACGAAAAGGGCCAAACATCAAGCAATGGCCGGAATGGCTCTTAAATAAAACCGAACGCCTTGGTGATCGTGTCACTTTTGCTGCCTATAAGCATTGGGATAAAGATTCTGAATTACTGACTTCGGGTTTGCTGGGGCCGGTAAAAATTGTTGTTTCTAAGGAAATAGAAATTCACTAACAAGCAATAAAGCATGAAATATCTCTTACTCATTTGTATTTGTTTTATAATCTTGATTTTGAACGGATGCAAGTTCAGCAAAAAATCTGCTAATGAAAATAACTCGCTTTCGAATGAAAATAATTTAGAAGCACAGTTTAGGAATCCTCCGCACGATGCGCGTCCGCAAGCCTGGTGGTGGTGGTTGCAAACGCCAACAACAAAAGAAGCCATTACGCTCGATTTGGAAGAAATGAAAGCAAAAGGCCTTTCGGGCTGTATGGTGTTGGATGGGGGAGTCGCGCCTTTTGGCCCTCATAAATGGACGAAGAAAACAATTATTGATACTATTGAAATTAGGTATGAGTTTACCGATGAATACAAAGGTGGCACCTTGGAGCAGACCAAAGAAAAGATGGAAATGTGGTCGGAACCCTGGCGCGAAATGGTGCGTTTTGCATCAAAAGAAGCTGGGCGTTTGGGACTCGATTTTGGCGTGTTTATTGGCCCTGCCGGTTGTGCTGCTCCCTGGGTAACTCCCGAATATGGCCAGCAGGAAGTGATTTGGGGAGACACAAAAATTATGGGCGGTAAAATTGTTAATCTGAAATTGGATAAACCGCAAACCCCAATTCAAACAAAAAGGCAAGGTGAAAACCAAACCGTCAAGGATGCGCAAAATTCCAACTACACAGATATTGCGGTTTTAGCAATCCCCCAAAAAGCAATAATTCAACAAAAAGAGGTGCTTGATTTAACGGACAACACTGATAGTGACGGAAACCTGAAATGGGATGCCCCGGCTGGCGAGTGGAAAATTCTGCGTTTTGGCTATCGTCCCACAGGAAGAAATCTGGATGGGGTGTTTTATATCGACCACCTGAGTAAGGAAGCGTTCGACTTGCACTGGAAAAATACCGCTGGCTTATTGTTAAGTGAAATGAGCCCCGAAGAACGCCTGGCATTTAGCTATGTGGAATGCGACAGCTGGGAGGCAGGCGACCCCAACTGGACCAAATACTTTGCCGAAGAATTCAAGGAGCGCCGAGGCTACGATATTGTAAAGTACCTGCCGGTACTGGTAGGCGAAACCATTGATTCAGAAGCGAAAAGTGAACGTTTTCAAAACGATTTCAAATTAACCATAAGCGATTTAATTTCGGAGCACCACTACGAACATCAACGCGATGTGGCGCACGAACATGGTTTGCATTCGTATGCCGAAGCAGCCGGGCCACACCAGTTTCAGTCCGACTTAATGAAGTGTGTAGGTAGCTGTGATGTGGCTATGGGCGAATTCTGGATGCCATCGCCACACCGCGAAAAACCATCGGGGCGATTTTTAGTGCGCGAAGCTGCTACTGCAGCACATACCTACGGCATTAACCGCATTTTTGCAGAATCGTTTACTTCTGTAGGTCCTAATTGGGATGTGTCGCCATTTATGATGAAAGCGGCTGCCGACCAGGCTTTTTGTGACGGCTTGAACTGGATTTGCTTCCATACCTTTTCGCATCGACCGTCGGTAAGCGACGTGCCGGGAATGACCCACAGTGCCGGTACCCATTTCGACAGAACCATTACTTGGTGGAATCAATCAGTTCCTTTTGTCGATTACCTTTCGCGCTGTTCGCACATGTTGCAACAAGGATTATTTGTTGCCGATGTGCTGTTTTTTAAGGGGCACGGAATGCGTTCAAGTGGTAATGCAAGTGAATGGCAAGATGGATTGAAAAATCCGCCATCAGGTCTAGGCAAAGGTTACGATTACGACAAGTGCAACGAAGAGGTGCTTTTAACGCGGCTAAGTGTAGAAAATGGAAAATTGGTTTTACCCGATGGAATGAGTTATTCTGTTTTGGTGCTCGACACAATTTCTCCGGTATCGTATAAAGCCTTGCAAAAAATAGTTGAATTGGCAGAACAAGGAGCAACGATTGTGGGCTTAGCTCCGAAATCCTTTTTAGGAAATGCAGATGATTCAGAGAGCTACAACGAATTAGTTGAGGGTATTTGGGGAGATCAGCTGAAGGGAGAATACCGGGTTGGCAAAGGACGATTTGTCTGGAATGCTAGCATTCGCGAGGTATTACAAGAAAATAAGGTAATGCCTGATTTTGAAGTTTCAGGCGTGAGTGAGCATGGAGTAATCGATTTTATTCACAGAGAAGATGGTGATACCGATATTTACTATGTATGCAGTAGGTGGCAGCCGCTTGAAAAAGTTGAGTGTACATTCAGGGTAAGCGGAAAACAACCGGAACTATGGAATCCTGTAACAGGCGAGATTCGAAAACTAACCAACTTTGAACAGGAAAATGGAAGAACAATTATTCCACTGAAATTTGACCCGTGTGGTTCGTACTTTGTTGTATTCCGAGAACCGGTTTCCGAGCAAAATATGCAGCAAAACTGGGCAAGCTATCAACCAGTCTATCAACTGAAAGGCTCCTGGGAAGTTCGTTTTGACACGCAATGGGGTGGCCCCGCTTCAGCAACTTTTAACGAGTTAAGCGACTGGTCACAAAATAGCAGCGAAGGAATAAAATACTATTCAGGAAAGGCTACCTATCAGAAAACTTTCCATATGCCCGCAAACTGGCAGAAGGATAGTATAGCATATTTTATCGACCTAGGGAAAGTACATGAGGTGGCTGAAGTACGATTAAATGGAGAGGACTTAGGGGTGCTGTGGACCAAGCCGTTCAGAGTGAATATTTCTTCAGCATTAAAAGCAAAGGATAACCAGCTGGAAATTGATGTCGTAAATCTTTGGCCGAATCGCTTGATTGGCGACGAATTTCTGCCAGAAGACAAAAGGTATACAAAAACCAATATCCGTAAATTTACCACCGCAACGCAGCTTTTACCCTCGGGTTTAATTGGCCCTGTTCAAATCCAAATCAATCAAAATAATTGATAATTCTAATTATTCAAATTCAAAATAAATATGGTTCATCTTCAGGATTTTTAACAATTAGTTAGTCAATCCTTATGAACTAATATTTACTGGAGATAATTGTTTTTGTCTAATGATTATTTCCAGTAAAATTTTAAGCCAAAGAACTTCTTCTTTGATTTTCCGAAGTAATCCTTTGAAGTTGAAGCCTGCAGCGGCCAGGTTGGCATTAATGGAGTTACCAGCAATCCCTTTCAGGTAATTTTTGATCATTCGGTTTCCATATTTTGTATGTCCAATAACGGGTTCAACAGCAGCCCTTGATTTACACTTCTTACGCATTGTATTGTTGGTGTAAGGCTGCCTCGAAGAAGGTGGCCTTGGTGTGACAATAATTGTATCACGAACCATCTTTTTACCTTTGTAACCTCGATCCACGATCGCATTGTTAAATTTTATTTTGCTGACCTTTTCAATGTTTTCCAAAGCTGGTTCAAGTGTTGATGTATCATTAGGGTTTCCATTAAAATTTTTGATTCCAACGATGATGTTGATCTTTGGTACAACTGCAAAAGAAACTTTTGAGCCAAATTCAAATTTCTTGTGAGCTTTGCCTTTTGCAATGCATGCTGTTTCTGGTTCGTGTAAGCTGTAAATTTTATTACTGTCATTTTTCCTTTGAGTGACAATCTTGTTGCAGTTTTGCAAGACCTCTTCATATTGTTCCAAAGCATCCTGATCCAGCTTTCGTTCCAACTCCCGAACCAACCGTCCTGCAATAGTTCGTAGTTTGCGTAAAGCAGCAGCCGCTTCTTTTTTCCGTTTTGGATGATGAGCAAAGCGTTGCTTTAACAAGAGTTTTTTCATCGTGCTTTTGTAGCTCTGACGCTGTTCTACACCTTCAGCTTTAGCAATCTTATTACATCGTTTAATTACTTTTATCAGAAGTTTTGCATCAGTTGGGTAGGTGATATTTTTCTCTTGAGCGGTTGTGTCAATCAGCACATCATTGGTGCTTCTAATCTCGTCCCTTCTGGTTTGAATGGAAGCCTCTAATATTTTTTCTGCCCCTTCTTCTCCAAT
>SWCA01003848.1_pt1 | contig 13784 bp, 7 predicted proteins | sample 4692961 | NCBI WGS metagenome assembly SWCA01 (sample SAMN10267275, study PRJNA491770) | bioreactor metagenome | isolation source: DHS bioreactor inoculated with | place: Japan: off Shimokita Peninsula
ACCGGTTAAAAAATGATTTGTACTGTCTGTAACATAAAACTGCGATTGGGAAGCTGCATTTCCACCCACTTCGTATAACATGCCATACACTTTTCTAGCTTTATTTTCATAAGGCTGTTCAATAATTTCATCGGCTTTCCTTGTGTGTTCTTGAGTAAATTTTTGGGCATCTCGTAAAAACGCCATTAAATTGTCAGGATTATTATCTATACTTTTGTAAGTTAAGTAAATAGATCCTTTAAGGCTTGGATATTGCAAAGTAACGCCATAGCTTTCAGTAGGTCCTGAAATGGATTTGGTTTCCACATGGCTTGCCAATTTGTTTTTCTCTATGGTAAAAGGAAGGTTTTTATGAAACTCTTGGTATGTTGGTTCTGGAAACTCCAGTCTTAAATAGGCTTGAGGTTTGGGCACTGGATCTTGGCCACAGGATAGGCAGATAAAAAGAATACCAAAAAGTAGAATACTGTTTTTCATGTCGGGTTTATGGTAAGGTTACTTTGACTCGCTTGATGCGTTTGTTATCTAAAGCTTCTACAGTAAAAACGTAATTTTCAAATTTTATTTTACTTCCTATTTTTGGAAAACCACCAGATGTTTCCAAAACAAAACCAGCAACTGTTTCGGCTTCGCCTTTGGTTTCTTCAAAAAGCGCATCTGATTCCAGTTTTATGATTTTATAGAAATCCTTTAAGGGGGTTTTTCCTTCAAAAACATAGTTTTTGTCGTCCAGTTTGGAATAGATTAAATCTTCATCATCATATTCATCACTAATATCACCTACAATTTCTTCAATAATATCTTCTAAGGAAATAAGTCCGGAAGTCCCTCCATATTCATCAACCACAACGGCTAAATGGACTTTTTTCTCCTGAAACTCGGCCATTAAATCGTCCAGTTTTTTGTTTTCAGGGACAAAGAAAGGGTCTCTAATAAGGGTTGTCCAATCAAATTGTTTTCTATCAATATATGGCAACAGGTCTTTTACATACAGAATGCCTTTAATTTTATCGATATTATCTTCAAAAACAGGGATTCTGGAATAGCCATGATTGATGATTTCAGGAATGATTTCCAGATATTTTTGATTGATGTTTAAGGCAAAAATATCAATTCTTGGACGCATGACCTGTTTGGTATCTGTGTTGCCAAAAGACACGATGCCTTGTAATATTTTCTGTTCTTCTTTGGTGGTGTCGTGTTCACTGGTTAATTCCAAGGCTTGAGAAAGCTGATCGACACTTAAATTGGATTTTTGTTTCCCCAATTTACCATGAATAGACAAGGTTATGCTTCGCATAGGCAGACTTATCGGAGAAAAAACAACATCCAACATCTTTAATGGATACGCCATGAAGTTAGAAAATTTCACTTTGTTCCTACTGGCATAGATTTTTGGTAAAATTTCACCAAAAAGCAAAATTAGGAAGGTAATAACCACGACTTCTACTATAAATCTAAGGATAGGCTGTGTGATGCCAGTAAAGATAAAATCACCCAAATAGGCAAATAGAATAACAATGCCAATGTTAATGAAATTGTTGGCCACCAAAATGGTTGCCAACAGTTTTTTGGGCCTTTCCAAGAGCGAGGCAATAATTTTAAAGGTGTTTGGATTGTCTTCCAAGCCATTTTCCAAATCGGTCCTGTTAAGGGAAAACAAAGCCACTTCTGCTCCAGAAATAAGTGCAGAGCACAGTAGTAGCAAAGCAAGTAACACAAAACCAAATACAATTGAAAAATCAACCAGCTCAAATAAATTGTTCTGGAAATTTGCTAACATTAATGCATTAAAACTCGAGGGTTCAGGATCCAATGATAAAAAGTTTAATTTTACAAAATATGGTTAAAATGGAAGATCGTCGTCTTCCTCTTGTATTTGTTTGTTAGGTTGCTCTTTTTGCTCCATGGATTTTGGAGCTGCTGTGTTTGCTTGTTGTTGTTCACTTTCGCTTTTGGTAGTTAGGAAGGTGAAATCTGTACAATGAATTTCGGTAGAATACCTGTCGTTACCGCTATCGTCCTGCCATTTTCTGGTTTTTATTCTACCTTCAATATAGACTTTATCACCTTTAGAAAGATACTTTTCACAAATTTCGGCAGCTTTGTTTCTTACAACTATGTTATGCCATTCTGTATTGGTGATTTTTTCGTTGGTTTGTTTGTTGGTGTAGGTTTCGTTTGTGGCCAAAGGAAAACGACCAATACAGTTCCCACCATCAAAATAGTGCATTTTCACTTCATCTCCCAAATGACCAATTAACATGACTTTATTTAAAGTTCCAGACATAATATGTTTATAAGTTAATAATCAGCAAAATTACGCAATTGCTTTTCATTTATTTAAAATTAATAAAAAATTATGAGTGAATTTGTTAAAGTGTTAAAAATTAAAATCGTCAATAAATTTCTCAATTAAAACAGGAACGGCATAATCTCTTAGGTTTTTAATGGGAATCCCAGAAGTTGGTAGCTTATTTAAATTAACAATCCAGAATTTAGTGTGTAAATGTTGATGGGATAATTTATGTACAATATCTGTGTCATTAAATAATATTAGCTCATAATTTTCGCCATTGAGCAAAGGATACGTTTTTAATTTTGATTTAAAATCGTTTAAATGGGTTGTTTTTTCGGTTTCAATTAAAGGGAATTGGTATAGATTTTTCCAGATGCCTTTTTCTTCTCTTTTTTCCAAAATGGTTTGGCCAGAACTTGATATAAATACCAAAAAATTGAAATATTTTTTCACAGGCTTTTTGGCTTTTAGTTTTACAGGTAATGCTGCCACCAACGATTTGTTGTATGCCACACAAGACTCTTTAAAAGGGCATACTGTACAATCTGGATTTGTTGGCATGCACTGCCTGGAACCAAAGTCCATAATGGCTTGATTGTGTTCTGCTGGATTGTTTTTGTCAAGAATTTCTTGAGCCAATGCTTTAAAAGTTTTAAACCCATTGGTTGTGTTTATAGGTGTGTTTATGCCAAAATACCTAGATAAAAACCGATACACATTGCCATCCAGCACAGCGGTATTTTCATTAAAGCAAATGGAAGCAATGGCACTTGCCGTATAATCACCAACACCTTTTAGTTTTAAAAGCCCTTTATAGTTTTTGGGAAATTCTCCATGAAGTTCATATGCCACATATTTTGCAGTTGCATGAAGGTTTCTAGCCCTGGAATAATAACCCAGACCTTGCCATAATTTTAAAACCTGACTTTCTTTAGCCTTAGCAAGTTGAAAAACAGTAGGATAATTATTTACAAATGCTTCATAATAAGGGAGTCCTTGCTTGATTTGTGTTTGCTGCAAAATAATTTCAGAGAGCCAAATATAATATGGATTAGTGGTGTTTCGCCAAGGTAAATCGCGTTTATGAATTGAGTACCAAGATGTTAAAGTTTTTGTAATTGTCATTAAAAATGTATATTGGCAACAAAAATAAAGGTTTATAATCTTAAATTTTAATGAATTAGGTTTGAAATATTGAATTTTAAATTCCTATATTTGCATCCCTTTAAATAATTAATAGTAACTTAAATAGATTAAAAATGACTAAAGCTGATTTAGTAACGAAAATTTCTGAAAAATTAGGAATTGAAAAAGGCGATGTTCAAGCAACTGTTGAAACATTTATGGAAGAAGTAAAAACTTCTTTAGAGAGTGGAGATAATGTGTATTTAAGAGGTTTTGGTAGTTTTATTGTTAAAACTAGAGCTGAAAAAACTGGAAGAAATATATCAAAAAACACAAACTATTAAAATTCCTGCTCATAACATCCCAGCATTTAAACCTGCAAAAGTATTTGTAGAAGGAGTAAAAACAAACGTAGAGGTTAAATAAGACCTATAATATTAATTTTTTAAAAAGCATAACTTATGCCAAGTGGTAAAAAAAGAAAAAGACACAAGGTTGCAACGCATAAGCGTAAGAAAAGAAGACGCGCTAATCGTCACAAAAAGAAAAAATAAGTCGAAAAAGTAGTTAGATAACTACTTTTTTGGTTTTACAACACAAACGTTCTTTGAAATGAGTTTTATTTAAATTGTGCATAACCTTGCACAAAACATAAACTCCACGGATTTTTAAATCCTGTGACATGTTACAATTTATTGTTTGGGATCGTCCCAAGCGTAAATTGTATCATGATATCTAGAATTGTAATTATACGTTTTAGATATAAAATATTGTATCATCCATCTGTATAATTTGTTTTTAAGTACATGGTTGGCAGTTGTTATTTTATGAAATGGCAACTATTAACCTATGCTTTTAAGCAAAGCGTATGGATAAAAATTAACAAAATGGATAAAGAATTGATTATTCGATCTGGTTCAGAACATGTTGATTTTGCCTTATTAAAAGATGGAAAACTAATTGAATTACATAAGGATGAAGGAAGTAACAACTTTTCTGTTGGTGATGTGTTTATAGCCAAAGTAAGAAAAGCTGTTCCAGGGCTAAATGCTGCTTTTGTAAATGTAGGCTACGAAAAGGATGCCTTTTTACATTATCATGATTTAGGACCAAAACTCCCTTCACTTTTAAAATTCACAAAAAGTGTAAGCACAGGTAAACTAAAAGATTTTAATCTTAACAAATTCCCATTTGAAAAAGATATTGATAAAGACGGTAAAATTAACGACGTCTTAAAATCAAATCAGTCTATATTAGTGCAAATTGCCAAGGAACCTATATCAACCAAAGGCCCTAGAATAAGCTCAGAGCTTTCTATTGCCGGAAGATATATTGTTTTGGTGCCTTTTTCCGACAGAATTTCTATTTCACAGAAAATAGAGAACAAGGCAGAAAAAGACCGATTGAAACGTCTTGTAAAGAGCATAACGCCACAAGGCTTTGGTATTATTGTACGAACTGTAGCAGAAGGCAAAAAAGTAGCCGAACTAGATAAAGATTTACAAAATTTGTTAGGTCGTTGGACCGCAATGTGTAAAAAGCTACATAAAGCCCATCACCCAAGTAAAGTATTAGGAGAGTTAAATAAAGCATCGTCCATTTTGCGCGATATTTTTAATGACACCTTTACAAGCATACATGTTGATGATGAAGAGCTTTATATTCAAATTAAAGATTATGTGCATGAAATTGCACCAAAAAAAGAATCAATAGTTAAGTTGTATCAATCTAATGTTCCAATTTTTGAAAAGTTTGGTATTGAAAGACAAATAAAAACCTCTTTCGGAAAAACTGTTTCCATGGCCAAAGGTGCCTATGTTATTATTGAACACACAGAAGCTTTACATGTTATAGATGTAAACAGTGGTAATAGATCGAATAAAGAGAAATCTCAAGAAGATACTGCCTTAGAAGTAAATTTAATTGCGGCTACAGAAATTGCCAGACAATTAAGCCTTCGGGATATGGGAGGGATCATTGTGGTGGACTTTATTGATATGACCAAAGCTGAAAACAGAAAAAAGCTCTTCAATCATTTACGAGATGAAATGAAGCACGATAGAGCTAAACACAAAATTTTGCCTCCAAGTAAGTTTGGGTTAATACAAATAACAAGACAGCGTGTAAGACCTGAAATGAACATTAAAACCAGAGAGGATAACCCAAATGGTTCTAATGGCGAAGAAGTTGAAGCACCAATTGTATTGATCCAGAAAATTACTCACGATTTGGAGCAATTATTTAAAAAAGACTATAAAAAGATAACCTTAAACACACATCCTTTTATAGCAGCCTTTTTAACAAAAGGCTTTCCATCTATTCGTTCAAAATGGTTTTTTGAACATAAAAAATGGGTTAAAGTTTTACCAAGAGATGCTTACACATACTTAGAATATCATTTTTTTGATAAAAATGGTAATCAAATTAAATAATTAAAAAAGCCTTGCTATTAGTTTAGCAAGGCTTTTTTTATACGCTATTAATTTAAATAGTTGTCTAATTTTGAGAAGGACCACCACTAACAATAATAAACTCAGAACGTCTGTTTGTTTGATATTGTTCTTCGGTACATCCAGAACCACAATCTATTTTTGGCTCTTTTTCACCTTTACCTATACCAGATATTCTGCTGGCATCAATACCTTTTGAAATTACGTATTGAACGGTAGATTTTGCACGTCTGTCAGAAAGCCTTTCGTTGTAGCTTGCTGGACCTCTACTATCTGTATGGGATTCTGCTATAATTACCATGTCTGGGTATTTGGACATAACAGCCACCAATTTATCCAATTCAAAAGCTCCTTGTTCCGTTATATTGGATTTGTCAAATTCAAAGTAGATTGGATTTAAAACCACTTTGTCTTTAACTATTATCACCTCAATCGGATCTAAATTAAGCTGCACTAAAGCTTGTTTCTCTTTGCTTCCGGAGTAAGTTACCGAGTTTGCCAGATAGTCTTTTAAAACGCCTGAAATCTCCAAGGTTTTATCGCAAGAAACCTTGTAATTAACCTGTCCATCTTTATTGGATGTTTCAGTAGCTACTACACGACCATTGGCATCTTTAATGGTCACGGCAACTCCAGCCAAAGGATTGTTTGTTTTATTGTCTACAACAGTAGTTACAACATTTACGATACATGGTTCAATACGTTTAAGACCATAAATATCGTCGCTGCCTTTTCCTCCTGGACGGTTTGAAGACACATAACCTTCGCCAGTTTCTTCATTAATGGTAAATGCTAAATCGTCTGAGTTACTGTTTACAGGTACTCCAGCGTTTACTACGTTTCCAGATTCCGTTGTATGGAACACATCTAAACCTCCTAAGCCTAAATGTCCATTGGATGAGAAATATAGAATACCTTTATCGCTAATAAAAGGGAACATTTCTTGTCCTTCTGTATTTATTTTATTTCCTAGGTTTTCAGGTTGACCCAAAGTACCATTGTCGTTAATGGCTACTTTGTAGATGTCAAACAATCCAAAACCTCCAGGCATATCAGATGCAAAATATAAGGTTTTTCCATCTTTGCTTACAGAAGGGTTTTTAACAGAATATTCTTTGTTGTTTATGGATAATGGTTGCACATTTACCCAAGACTCTCCATCTTTTGTGGCTTTAAATAAATATAGCAAACTTTTTTTGGTTTTTGCTTCTTTATTTTTTTCAAAATCTCCTTCAGCAAAACTTTCCCTGGAAAAGTACATGGTATTTCCATCTGGACTAAAAGAAACCAAGCCTTCATGGTATCTGGTGTTAATACCAGATACAGCTTGAGCTTCTATACCTTCAGCATCGCCACCAACAGCTACACGATAAATATCTAAGAAAGGCTCTTCGTTCCATCCATAATCTCTTCTGGATTGATTTCTGGCTGAAGAGAAATAAAGATTTCCATCTTTAACAGTTCCTCCAAAATCTGTATATTCTGAATTGAACTCAAGAGATTTGATATCATATAGTTTTTCTCCTTCCAAAATCCCTGGAATATAATCTGGATTTGCTTTAAAAGCTTTGGCTCTGTCGTCTTTAGGTTTAGCATCAGCAAATTTCTTCATCCATTTATTGGATTCATCATATTTTCCATTTGCTTTTAGCATTTGCGAGTATTTGTACATCATTTCTGGATCTTGATCAGATTCCAATGCTTTTGCATACCAGCGTTCAGCTTCTTGGGTACTGAAGATGTTATAATTGGCTTCAGCCAATTGGGCATAAACATAAGCATCTCCTTTGCCATCTTCAACCAGTTTGTTGTAAGCTTCAATGGCCTCTACAAATTCAAATTTATTAAAATGTTTATCGGCATTTTGTGTGTCTTTGTTTTGAGCAGTTAAACTTAAACTACTCATTAATATAAGTGTAAAAAATATGTTTAATTTTTTCATAATGTTTAGCTTAAGTAATTAGAAATAACGAGGTGAACGTGAAACTTTCTTTAACAGAGGAATATCAAAATTGATAAAAACCTCATGTGATGCAGAAGTAGCTATATCTAAGTCTGAAACAACACTATCGTAAGCATAACCAACTCTTAGGTTAGGTGTAATTAAGAAATTTACCATGGCACTAAAAGAGTCTTCCAAACGATATCCAACACCTACTTCAACTAAATCGTACATAAACACATTGGCATTGATGTCAAAACTAACAGGCGCATCAAAAGCCATTTTAAACATAGTATGTGGTTTTAATTTAAAATTGTCTGAAATGCTGAACACATATCCTGCAGCAGCAAATAAATGCTGCGTTTCTGAACCAATTTTATTACCATTGGCATCTAAATGCACAGAGTTTAACATGTTGGGCATGGAAACAGATACGTAGTACTTGTTAGGTTGGTATAAATACACACCAGCACCAATATTTGGAGTAACTTCATTAATGTCTTCATCTAAAAAGGGATCACCATCTTGAATTACATCCAATCCAGTTAATCCAATATCGTGGAAAGTAGCACCGGCTTTAATACCAAAAGCTAATTTATGTTCCCCACCCAAAGGCAAGGTATATGAGAAATCAGCATAAACGTTGTTCTCTTTTACAGGGCCTATTTCGTCTGTTATAAATGATAGTCCAATACCAACTCTTTTACCTACAGGTGCACTCACGTTAAAAGTGCCTGTGTTTGGTGAGCCGTCTAAACCAACCCATTGGCTTCTGTATAAAAGCCCAATGGCTACTCCGTCGTAGGACCCAGCATAAGCTGGGTTTACAACGTTCATATTATACATATACTGTGTGTATTGAGGGTCTTGTTGTGCCTGCATTTGTAATGCAAACAAGAATACGAGAATGATATATATTTTTTTCATTATTAAAATTTGGTTGTGTTAGTTTACTTTTCTCTATTAATATATAACCAAGCTGATTTTACTTCATTACCTTCATATTTCATGACGTAGAAATAAGTTCCAGTTGGTAATTCATCTCCATTATCAGATATTCCTTCAAATTCGTTAGAATAATTAGATTTACTGTAAACCTTAATACCATTTCTATTAAAGATCTCTAGGCTGTTAACTTGATAGCCAGATAAATCAAATGTGTCATTTTTACCATCTTTATTAGGTGTAATAACTTGTTGAATGACGCAAGGATCTGTAGTAACAGTTTCTATACTGCTTACTGGACAAGGACCAGATGTAGTATATTCAATAGTGTATGTTGTACCAGAAGTAACATTTGTAACCTCTCCAGTTACTGGATCAATGGTAGCTCCATCTGTTGGTGTAGGGTTCAATGCAAAAGTACCATCTGCATCGCCATACACTTCAGAAACAATTTTTATAGTTGCACCATCACAAGTAGATGTTGCTGTAAAAGTAGCATCTTCTTCATCAGGAACTGTAACTGTTTGTGCCAGTGTCATAGGACAAATACCAGCAGTAGTATATTCTACTATATATTCCGTTCCAGGTACGCCATTGGTAATCTCACCTGTAACAGGATCAATAGCGGCACCATCAGTAGCATTAAAAGTAAATGTTCCTCCAGTATCTCCTACTATAGTGGCTGTTGCACCTGTACAAGTTGCTGTTAATGTAAATGACGGGTCATCATTTAAATCTGCAGAAATCATAAATTGGAAAGTGCTGTAACATGTTGTTCCTAGTCCAACTGCATCAATATCTTCAACCCTTACGTATATTATTTGTGGGTTTGTGACATTTGTATATGGGGAACTAAGAGCTGTTGATGTATCTCCAGCGTCAGCTTCAGCTTGTGATGCATAATAAGTTACCGAGTAATCTGTGCTCAATTCTCCGTTAAGGATTATTGCGGTTTGAGATTCTAAGTCGAATTCAGCAAATCCGTCATCATCACACACGACCATATCATTAGGTTGTACAGCAAATCCTGTATCATTAAATAGATTAATGGTTATGACTTCAGATTGTGAGTCACCATCACAGACATCACCACGAGCTACCACGAAATATTGACCAGACTCCGTTGCTTGAAACGAAGGAACGGAAGTGGTAGTTTGGTAGAATCCATTCATGTACCAGTCATATTCATCTGCATATGGTGAGTCTGCAATGATGGTAACATTAGTTTCTCCACAAAAATCTATAGTATCAGGAGCAGTGACATCTATTCCACCAACTTCTTCTATTACAACATCACAAACAACCTCACAGTTAGTACCACCAGTTGGCCCACTATCTTGGCTAAAAGTGTATGTTCCTGCCAGTTGCGAGTAATTTGTAATTAAAATAATAAAAATGTCGCCTGCCTGAACGTTATTTAGGGTCACAGTTTCTGATGCTGTTGCAGAATAACTACAATCTGCTTCATTTTCTGGTAACAATTGGAAACAAGCGCCATCTTGGCTATTGAACGGTCCCCAAACAATGAAGTCAATATCAATTGGGTTACCATTAGTGTCTACTTGATCTAGAGAAAACTGGTAATCTCCTGGAAGATCGAATAAAATGGTGTTCCATTGCGGATCAGGTTGTGTAAATAAACATCCATAATCCAGATAATCTGGTGCTTCTTGATCTCCAACTACACTTGGATATGTTAATCCAGCGCATATAGGTAGTGCATCTAGACAGAAAGTTGGGCAAGAAGATGTGAAAGTTGGACTAATAATCGTACAATCGGTGTTTTGCTCATTTATTAAACTTAATGTAATATTTTGATCTAATGCAAAAGGTCCAATGTTATAAGTACCTACACTACTAATTTGCTGATTAAGGTTAGGGTCAACATTATTTGATATCAGTAAAGTAGTTGCATCTCCAACACTTGTTACATCAACTTCCACAAATACTTGAGAGTTGTCACAATCTTCAGTCATTGTAAATGTTGCTTCAGGTAGGGTACATGTTAATTGTTGAATATCTAATGTGAAATCCAAAGTAACACCCCATGATCCAGAATAGCAAGGGTCTGGAGTGGATTGTCCAAAATCAGCTGTTCCTATTCTCATAATATGTTGGCCAATTGGAGCAGAAGCAGGCATTGTAAACGATGCGTTAAGTGTTGATGGGTTGCCATTTGCTGATTCACCAGAATAAACAAGTTCTGAAGGTTCAAAAATGAAGTTATCATTTAAATCTATCCAAATGTTTGTATTGTAAGTGATTCCTGTTAAAAAAGTAATCTGAACATTAGTTAGTATACCAGCAAATGCCGTTACAGGTGTAGCTGTATGGTCTTCATAAGTAACATCTCCAAAGCTAGGGAAATCAGTAGTTACAATTTGTACATTTCCAACACCGTTACCATCGTTACTTGTAGGAACTGATTCGCAATATCCTGTAAAGAAAGATCCAGCTCCAGCCCATTCACTAAGTCCATCTGTTGCACCACAATCTGCTTGAACATAAAAATCGTAATTGGTATTAGCAGTTAAGCCTGATATTTGGTGAGGGTTTGTCACTCCTGTTACTGTAGTACCAGTTCCCAATGCAAATCCTGCTGGACCATATTCAATATTCCATGAAGTTTCAGGGCCACTAGCTGTCCAGCTTAATTCTACAGATGTATATGATAATACGGTTGCATTTAAGTTAATTGGTTTAAAACAAGTTGGTGCTTCATCAAAACCAACATCGTCTATTAAAATATCATTGTAATAAGCTGTGCCAGGACTGTTTGTGCTTATGGTGAATCTTGCCTGTACAGGCCCTGTTATAGTGTAAGTTGAAATGTCAATTATAATATCATTCCATCCTCCAGAAGAACCTTGCAAGGTATACACATTGTTCCAGTTTGCTCCATCATTAAATTCAACTTCTATGGTATTATAACTGTTATCATCGCTATTCTCACTAAAGATTGAAAATAAAAACGCTGGTGTAGTAATAGACGAGACATCCACTAATGGTGTAGTTAAAGTACTCACAGTATTAGCAGTTCCAGAACCATCTATCCATGCGTAGTTGGTGCCACCACCTACAGTATTATCTCCAGCATCAGCAGCATCGTAATCTGCACCTGTACTGTAATTCCAGTTTTCATCTCCAGATTCAGTCCAGCAATTTGGTGTACTTGAATCGTCAAAAGGCTCTACAAAAGGAGCAACAAAAATATCACAAGCTGTAGTAAATGTAAAAGGTCCAGACCAAATACTTGTACCGTTATTACCACAATCAGCTTGTACATAAAAATCATAATCTGTTGCTGCCGTTAAACCAGAAACTGTATGCGGATTTGAAACGCCAGATTCTGTTGGTGTTCCTGTTGGAGCTGTGCCTGCTGGTACAACCTCTATGTTCCAAAGTGAAGTAGAACCAGATTGAATCCAGCTTAATTCAGCAGAGTTTGGTGTTTCGTTTGTAGCACTAAGCTGAGATGGTTCAGGACATGTTGGGATTGATCTTACCCATAAATTGTCAAAAAACACATCCACATCTTCAGGGTCGTTAACAGTGCCTTCAGATGCCCAAACTGCAAACTGAACAACACTACCACTATATGCAGTTAGGTCAAATACATAATGACTTCCAGTAGCAGTAAATACAGACGAGTTATCCCATGTTACCATTGCGGTCCATGTTACACCATTATCTGTAGATATTAAAAATTGCACTTGATCATCACTACCTAAGGAACCTGCAACAGTTGTGCTGTTCCAATTTAACACTGCAAAATCAAATTCTACTTGAAAAGGAACTCCCGTTAAATCAATTTGAGGAGATAATATCCAATCACTTTTGCTTGCAGCATATAAATTAATTTTATAAGCGCCTGTAGTGCCATTATTAAGGTAGCCATCTGCAACCCATGATCCAGCACCTAAGTTCTGTGGACCAGAAGTTGGGTCACCAGCATCTGCTTCATCCCAGCAATCAGCTGGAATGGTTGTAAAGTCTTCTAAATAATCTGGCACATAAACATCACATAAAGTTGTAAAAGATATAGGTCCAGCCCAAGCACTTACACCATTAGTTCCACAATCTGCTTGAACATAATATTGATAATCTGTTACAGCAGTTAAACCACTTGCAATATGAGGGTTAGAAACTCCTGTTTCAGTAGGTGTTCCAGTAGGAGTTGTGCCTGCTGGTACAATCTCAATGTTCCAAAGTGTTTCAGAGCCAGCAGCTGTCCAGCTTAATTGCGCAGTGGTAGCAGAAAGTACTGTAACTGCTGGACTAATTGGAGTGTAACAGGTAGGAGCTTCATCAAAACCAACATCGTCTAATAGGATATCGTTGTAAAATGCAGACCCTGTACTGTTTGTATTTATGGTAAACCTTACTTGAACAGCGCCAGAAATACTATAAGTAGATAAGTCTATAACGATATTGCTCCAACCTCCTGAGGCACCTTGTAGGGTGTAAACATTGTACCAAGCTGTACCGTCATTAAACTCAGCAGTAATGGTATTATAAGTATTATCGTCACTATTTTCACTAAATACTGAAAAGAATAAGGCTGGGGATGCCAAAGTTGATACGTCTACTAATGGAGATGTTAAGGTACTTATGGTATTACCAGTTCCCGAACCATCTATCCATGCATAGTTTGTGCCTCCTCCAAAAGTGTTGTCTCCAGCATTACCTGCGTCGTAATCACCGTTTGTGTTATATAACCAGGCTTCATCACCAGTTTCTGTCCAACAATTTGGAGTGTTGGTTGCTGCAAATGCTTCAACAAATGGAGCAGAAAAAATATCACAGGCTGTAGTAAAAGTAATCGGACCGACCCAAGTACTAACGCCGTCTGTTGATCCACAATCGGCTTGTATGTAGAAATCATAATCTGTTGCTTGAGTCAAGCCTGAAACAGTATGAGGATTGGATACGCCTGTTTCTGTTGGTGTTCCGGTTGGAGCTGTTCCAGAAGGAACCACTTCAACATTCCATAAGGTCTCTGTACCTCCAGGATTCCAACTTA